>Ga0209362_1000467_pt1 | contig 36163 bp, 53 predicted proteins | sample SaaInlV_165m_DNA_FD_184680 | JGI IMG/M metagenome (GOLD analysis project Ga0209362, IMG submission 184680) | Marine microbial communities from expanding oxygen minimum zones in the Saanich Inlet - Saanich Inlet SI037_S3LV_110m_DNA (SPAdes)... | ecosystem: Environmental > Aquatic > Marine >... | reverse complement strand
TTGAGATAGTAGATATACATAATAAAAAATGATTTGGATAATATTAATAATAGTAGGTTTTGTATATGCGAACTATATTACTGATAAGTGGTCTGATTCTCTCAACCCTTATAACTTCCATAAAAAGTGAAGAGATTACTACAAAGAATTTATTAGATACAAATTTTGATAATGGATCTTGGTCTGGTACTGCAGATGGTAGACATGGTTCTACTGTTATTGCTGCCGAGCATGATACTTATATTCAAAGTAATGATGTAAGTGTTAAAAACGATGCTAATCTTACAGAAGTTCAATTGCAAAATGGTTTTACAACTAATCATCAATTTGAATATTGGCATTGGAATACTTACGAAAGTAATGTAAAGTCAACAGTAACTATAACAGGAGCAGATGGTGAAACAACAACACAAATTAGGAATTATAATAGTGATAGCTGTGGCAGTTTTAACTGTGGTGATTACGTCACTGGCAGTGATACTTATACTGTACTTTCAAGTTTACAAACCGACTATGACTTATCAGTTCGATATGATTTTACAGATTCATCAAATGCTACGAACAATCATTATGGGGTTGACCTCAAGCAACCTTCCCTCACTTTAACTTACGAATCAGATCCTATTGTTATTGAAAATATTGTTGAGCAAGAACTTATAGATTTGTTTGAAGATTTTAATCCAGAAGATAATTTTGTAATAGAAGAAACATTTGAAGTAGTAGAGTTCAAAGAAGATCCTATTTATATGAATGAGCCTGTTATGGAAGAGATTATAGAATTTTTTGATGAGCCTGTTATGGAAGAAGTAGTTCAAGAAGAAAAGTTTGATGAGCCAATGATATTGGAAGAGCCTACTATGGTTGAAGAAGAAACTAAAGAAGAAGAGCCTATGATTATGGATATGATTGAAATGGCTTCTGAAGAAGAGAATGAAGAAACTCCAATGGAAGTAGTAATGGAGATTGTTGAAGAAGAAAAAGAAGAAAAGCCAAAAGAAATTCAAGAAGAAAAAACTAATGAATCTGAAACTGTAGAGAATGATAGTGGACCAGAACAAATAAAAGAAAAAGAGATAAAAAAAAAGGAAACAAAAGTTGTTTCTCTTGATGACGTGTTAGAAAAAATTGATGAGAAGGTTAAAGATATAGGTAAAAATTTACAATTAAAAAATTTAGTTAAAATAAAAGTAATGACATCTGATAATAGATTAGAAGAATATAATATTCCATTTTATGACAACAGAATTATATATGATAACCAAATAAATATTGCAGATAATAGAGTTATTTATCAAGTAGATTTAGCAGAATATAAACAAAATGATCCTATTATACAAAGAAGAATTAAGTTAAATACTATTTTACAAGAACGTCAAGATTTGATAAATCAATTGCAGGTATTAAAGAATGGATAAATTAAAAAGTAACATTGGTGTAATCATGGTAATCCTAGGATTGATAGGATCTACTGGTACGTTCTATTCTAAATTTGCAAAGATGGAAGCAACTATAAATCAACTATCTTCTCAAAAAAAAGTTGATACATCTGGTCTTGAAAGACAACAAGCTATATTGGTTGAACGATATGAAAACATACAAGAAAGTATAAACACAAATATGTTTTCTATTAATGATAGTAATAATAATATTGCAACATTGATACAACAAAGCAAAGTATTAGAAGTAGAAGTTAATCTTCTTAAAAATCAAATCAAAGAACTAAAAGAATTAAGTGATAATCCATTAGCAAATTAAAATGGCTATAAGAAAAACCACTAAAGGTAAGAACGCAAACTACAGACCAACAAAGTCTGGAGCTGGCATGACATCTAAAGGTGTTAAAGCATATCGAAGAGCCAATCCTGGTAGTAAATTAAAAACTGCAGTTACTGGTAAAGTTAAAGCAGGATCAAAGGCAGCTAAACGTAGAAAATCTTATTGTGCAAGATCAGCTGGACAACTTAAAAATTCTTCTGCTAAAACAAGAAACGATCCTAACTCTAGAATAAGACAAGCTAGAAGAAGATGGAAGTGTTAGTTTGAAAAAAAAAGGTTGGGTTAAACCTAAAGAACATATATTAATTTGTGGTGTTTGCGAGACTTGTAAAAAGCAGCTCATGAGTAATATGGGTGGATGGATAGTTACTGCAAAGAAAAAATATTTTTGTCATGATGGTAAAGAAGGTTCTTGCTTTGACAATTATTGTGAGTTAAATATTAAACAACATAAGGAGCAAAATGAAAAAAGGTTACCACAAGACGGCTACTGGTAAAGTAGCAAAGAAAGGTTTGTATTATAATATCAACCAGAAAAAAAAATCTGGTACTTCTAATACTAAAAAGAAATCAACTATTACTTCCAAGGCTTATAAGAATATGAAGTCTGGATTTAAAAAGTAATTCTTCTTAAATCTTCAAACTCTTCCCAAATAGTATTACCAGGATTCCAATATCGTTTCTTCTCTATTTTATTTTTAAGAGAATGTAATACTGTTGTATGATCTTGGTTAAACACTCTACTCATTGAAGATACACTTACATTGTATTCTTCATGTAAAAGATTGTAGACAATGCTTCTTGCTCTAACTACATCTGTAGTTCTACCTTTGCTAAACACATCGTGCTTGCTAACAGTATATTTTTCACACACTTTATCTACAAGTTTAGAAACAATTTCTATGTTTGCATTCTTATATTTGATACCAACTTTATGTTTAACATTGCTATCTATTATTGGTTTCTTCTGTAGCAATTCTGCTGCATATAAAAACCCCTCTGAAAACCCTACCTCATATAATCTTTCTTCTTTGTTTGTTAGAAGGTAGAATGCTTTCTTAACTTTGTAGACAAAGTGATTCTGGTTTAAATTTTTTTTGTGCGTATTATAGTGTTGGCTTATATTTATGGTCATAGATCCCCTACAGTTTATGTTCGTTTTTTTTCAACCTTAAGTTATTATCTATTTAGCTGACAATAACTGTTCTTGCGTCTTTTCTATTTTCCAAAACAATCTATAAGAATCTTTTTGATACTTATTTGCTTTGTGCTTGGCTTCTAGATACTTCTTGTGTTTCTTCGCTTGAAGATCCTTTAGCTTCTGCAGACGCATTTTGATGTTTTCCATCATGCTCCTTTTTCACTGTTGTAAAATCGAGTTTAATATTCTCAATTTTTACTTCTGCATTTGTTCCTTCATTGGAACTGTTAGCAGCCTTCTCTATTGAATCAAATTCTTCGATTATAGTAAAACTACATTCTCCGTTCTTGATTCGAATATATTTTGTCATTCTTTTGTACCTTTTTCAACTTCTTTTTTGATTAAAAAATCTATATACTGTTTAGCTTTTTTAAGATCTTCGATACCATTTTTTCTTTTGTATCTAGAAATATACTTAATTACATTACCTTCACAGAAATTAAAATCATTTGCAATTATAAAATCAATAGGTTCAATTTTGTTAGCAGTGTAGTGTGGTGGTTCTTTTATGTTATCAGACATTATAAAATCCTTTTTTTAAAGCAAGGTGGGGAAAACGGAAAGGGAAAAAAACCCCACCCTGCTTGATACATTCTAACTAATTAGAAAGTATATTCGTTATTAGCATCTTTTGGTTCGCTTGCAAAACTATTATTACTAGATTTGCCTGCTCCACTAGGTGTTAAAATTATTGTAAGTTCACCAGCTTTTAGTTTTCCATCTTGATCTTTAGATGGGAACGCAGCTTGGTTATACCATTTACCATTAATGTTTACTCCAATGGTCCAGTTCTTATCTGGATGTTTCATATTTTTTGGACCAACATAAATAGGAAGTTTATCTTCTGGTGACTTCCAATCTGGGTTCTTGGTTAAGTTAATGTATATTTTTTCGGATTGATTATCCATATTTACTCCTTGGTTATATCAACTACTGTTGATTATTTGTTAGTTTGACTTCATGCTTACTAGACAAATCTCTGATCTGTTCGTAGGCTTTGAAGTTATTGTCTTTAAGATAAAGCACTTGATCTCTAACTTCTTTTTTAACTGCAAACAATTGCTTGTCAGTTTTAGTTGCTAGTATCTTTTTGCTTATCTCTTCTACATTCACATCGTTATCTGTGTATGTAGGTTCTACAGATGGCTCTGAAGAATTTTTTTCAAATGGTGCAGCTGCGTAACCATCCTCATCTTTTATTCCAGTTTTTAAATTTAAAAGATTTAAGAACGCATACTTTCGTGAGTATGACATTGCATTACCAGTTCCAAATTGATCCATTTTGCCTAGAGCTGAACATCCGTCAACAATAATAAAACTTTTTGGATCATCGATGTCATGTACTCTCATTGTACATACACACATAACCATATTTCTAGATTCAACTGTTTCAGTTAAATAATTACAAGTTACATACAAACCTTGATCTAACAATGATTGTGTTGCAACTTCTTGAACGGCATCGTGAAGTAAGGGATTAAATCTCATACCAGATACTTTGTCTGCTTTTTTTACACCCCCTGCATTAATGCAAGCTGCGTGTAACTTTTGATATATATTTTTTTTCATATTTTTGTTTTCCATTTTATATACGTTGTTTTTTTCGCTACTCATATTTTTCCTTTTGTTTAATTGTTACTAGAATGGTAATAAACCCCATACTTTTTGTGCATAAATAAAAGTATAAGTTCCTATTACTTTTGTTTTATATATTAACCACGACATAGTTTTCCTTTTGTTATTGTTATTGTTTTATTCCCCATAATTTAGTTATGAGTTCTTTTTGTTCATCTGCTAAATCTTTGTAATAAAAAAAGTGATTAAGATCTGGTGGCTCACACATCAAAGCTAACTTCTCTATGTTGCCTTCACAAAACATAATCATCTTTTCCCATAATAAAATTTTATCAATCATTTTATTATAAAGATATTTCAAATGGTCTGCCTTCATCAACTCATGACTTTGATCAAAGATGACATAATCTTTATCATTAACATATACCAAGTAAGGTATCTTCTTTGTTGTCATGTAGTAGAACGAAGTCTGGGTAAGGTTTTCAAGTGTAGGTTCAGTTGGTAGATCTTGAGTGATCATGTTCCATTCTTCTTTGCCTTTAATCTTTCTTAAATTAGGTGGTTTAGTTTTAAGTTCTATAAATTTTGTTTTGCTCTCGTAATCAATACGACCAATGACAGGTTTAATCATATCAAACTCTTTTAGTTCAACATATCTTTCACAAACCAATTTATCTTTACCAATAATATCTTGCACAACCTTTTTTGTAATTGGAATACAATCTTCGGCAAACTTCAACATAGCTTCTCTGCCAAACTTATCTTTTGCGTCTACTGGTAGATTTTTATTTACTAATTCTAATTCTGCTGCGAAACAATTTTGATAGTTTCTTTCTTCTTCTGTAAACTCATCTTGCTTAATTGTTTTTGATTTATAAATTACATCTGCAATCATTCTCTGGACCACATTGTTAACTAGATTTCCAAAGTTAGCTTTGTATCTAAATGCAAACTTCCTTCTAATCTCTTGTGGGAAACTATAACCTAATAAATTTTTTGCAAAGGGTGTACTTGTAGAAGAATAAGACCAATGATCTAAACCTTCACCACCATTATATATTGAGAATGCTTTTTTTATTTTATCTTTTTCCATTTTTCCTTTCGCTTTTTTTTCTAACAATTACAGTGATTTTAAGTAGTTGTCAACGGATAATTTTAATTGTATAACGGAGAGAAAAATGAATAAGAAAAAACTACCATATAAAAAGGTGCGTGTAATTTGGGTTGATATTTGCTCATCTTCCCAATGGTATGATGATTTAAAAGATGTTGATGATTTTAGCTACAGTTGGTGTGAAGATATTGGCTACTTATATTATAAAGATTCTAAAGTAGTTAAGATTTTTACTTCATTTACTTTTGATGAAAATAAATTATCAATTGGCAATATTACTGCTTATCCTAGATCCGTAGTTAAAAAAATATTATACGAAAAATGACATATTCTGGAATCTTCGATGAAGTAGATCTTAAAGAAGTTAAGAAGTTAAAAAAAGAAATAGATAAATTAAAAAAAATAATAGATGATCTTGAAACTCATATGAACTTAAAAGATTTTGAGATACAAAGTTTAAAAGAAAGATTAAAAAATGGCTAGAGATATTTATGCTTTTAGTAATGGCAAGTATTCAGATTTTCATAGAAAATATGACGGAATTGCTTACATCGATGTTGATGCTGTTGAATGTTGTATGTACTGTTATGAGCCATTAGCCATAATTGAAACTTGCTATGATAAAGGTCAAGAATGGAAGGCTACAACCCTATCAAAGATCATCGCTAGTCGCTTAAATATACCCTGCTTTTTAGTGTTCTATAAAGAACTGACACCAACTAGCCTAACCTTTAGGATTAAACGTATAAGAAGCCGTCAGACCAAATTTCAAATCATGAGTGAAGATCAATGGGTAATAGAATTAAGAAAATTTCACGAAAATCATAAAGAAAAATGTCAATCACCAAAAAGAAAGGATAAGTAATGAATACTACACGAGGATTTTTACATATAACTTATAAACTATATCATCATCTTGATATTGTAGAGGGGGAGAGAAAATCACATTGTTTAAATGTATTTCTATCTGTAATGAAATATGCTTGGAAGAAAAATGGCTATAAAGCTGGATTAAGGCATGAAACAATCCATAAGGATACTGGACTTTGTCGGACCACTATTAAATCCTGCCTAGAAACTCTTAATAAATTAAATATTGTAAAATCTATTAGAGGTAGATCTGGTAAAACTTATATTGTTAATGAAATGTTTTTAAGAACTGAAAAACTTTATGAGCCAACCCAGATAGACGTTAAACCTACACAAGATAGCCGTTTTACGACTACATTAGAAGAAACATTATCCATTAATAATATATCTAAAATAGTTAAAGGTTTTGCAGGGGATAAGGATAAGATTATAAGTCAATTATCACAGCTGCCTTTAGATGAATTAAAGGATGAGAAAGTTAATGTATATTTTTGTAAATTAGCAATTCAAAAAAAAGAAGATGATGAACGAGATAGCAAAGCAACTTATGTTAATGGGGATAAAATTGTTGCTGCGTTGTCCAAAATAAAAAAACAATCTAATCCAAGATATAGAGCAAAGGTTGAGTATAATAAAAGGAATGGAATTAAACCATGGGAGAATAAATAATGGTAGGTAGACCAATGAGAAAGGTATTTTGTCAAGGTTTTACCAGAGCTGGTTTAAGACTAGGCTTAAAAATCCCTTGTAAAATGAAAGGCTATCCATTATCTGGTGGTAAGTTATTCAAATGTAAATATCATGGCTATCAAAATTATGATAAGTTTAATAAAGCTAACTATACAGATGAAACAAGAATAAAACAATTATCCAAACTATTACAATTTAGGAACTATACAAATGAGCAACTCAAAGAATACTATTACACAAAAACCAAGCCAAGAATTAATATCAGAGGAAAATCTATCTACCATTTGCGAAAAATTGGTAAACGGATTAACCCTTACAGAGATAATACAGGAAAAGCAGTATCCGTACAGCTTAGCGAAGTTTTACAATTACTTAAAAAAAAATCCAGAGTTAGAAGCTAAAATTACTGAAAGCCGAAAATTGGGTATACAAACCTTAATAGATAAACTGTTGCAAGTTTTTAGCTATCAAGAAATTGAATCTCCACAAGAAATTTTATTTATTCGTGAGAAAACAAAATTTATTCAATGGATTGCAGGCAAGGTATCCGATTTATATAGTGATAATAAACCTATTAAACAAAATATAGATTCTAAAATGACAATTTCTTGGGAAGATAATACTGATAATATGATTGATGTATCCGAGGATATAACAGATGTTATACCCCCAGATAATAAAGATTAGATTTTTTTTGCTATATATTTAAAAATAGGATCATGATTTGTGGACCCATACTTTATACGTTTTTGATATAAGACAACATTGTTTCCTTCTGCTAATCTCATAAACAAATTTGCTATATCCCTTGTTTCATTATTATAAAATCTATCTCTAGCCAAATAACCCTCGTGATAGGTTATAGTTTCGTTAGATTGTGCCGTCTGTATCCATGTTTCGTATTTGCTTAACATTTTTTTTATCCTTTGTTAGTTGTTTGTTTTTGTAATGAGTGTAAATTATTCCTTTAGCACTCAAAATATTTAAAAGCATTTCTTTTTGTAATGCTCTCAATTCTTGTTTACTCATATTTTAGTTTGTATTTCTTTTAAGTAATCTTCGTTTTCTTTTTGTATTTCTTCTTCTATTTCTTTCTTTACTTTTTTTCTTTCATATTCTCGTGCTTTATTTATTTCTTGGACCAATCTTATTTCGTCTTGTGTTTGATCTGGCATTATTCCTCGCTTTCTGTGTCTATACCTATGTTAAATAAATGATCTTTAAAATCTTGATCACTCATATTTTTAACTTCATTATTATAATAATCGTATAATAATTCATTTATAAAATCATTATCTGCACTTTCCATTTGAGATTTAATATATTCTTTTTTTGTCATTTATTACCTTTCATTTGTTTTTTATATTCTCGCAATGTTTTTGCATTGCTAAAATTTAATAAATTTATTTGATAAAAAAAAGGGTTCATATCGTCACATTGCCACCCTCTTTTTTTGTTGATTTTATTGACTAATTTAACAAATCTATCTTTCCATGTATCCATATTTTTTAATATCCCTTCTGTTTATATTGTTATTATTGTTATTATTGTTAAAAATAAAATCATTACATAAAAGTAAAAATTTAAACTACTCATATTTTTTCACTTGTAAGTTTTTTTATTTTTCTCAACTGTTGTTTTAACTTTACGATTATTTGAGCCGTTTTGATGTCGATAATATCCCTATGATCATCTTGTAAATTTAAAGATCTTAAAAAATGATCTATATGCATATCGCCTAATTTAATATTGACCCCTTTAGATTTTGAATAATAATATTTATTCTCTAAAGTTTCGAGTGTATCGCTTGCAATGGCTCTATTGTCAATTACGGCTTGTATTTTTACCAATTCTTTTAATGTACTCATATTTTTTTATATCCTTTTTGTTAACTTACTTTTTTTATTATATTATTTTCAATCGTAATTTTTGCAAAAAATTTTCTATTCAAATCGCAACCAATTACAATTCCGTTTGGTGTGTACTCATCTTTAAAAATATTGGTTTCGGTGTAGTCTAATTCTTGACCAATATTATTTTTAAGATCTTTTTTAGTTTTATAGTGTACTTGTATTGTCATATTTTCCTTTTTTTGGTTTGGTTTATAAACTTTCTCTAAACTTTTTTAAATCTTCAAGTTTAATTTCTACTGTTTCAAACTTTTTAGCTTGCAACTTATTTTGCAATTTCTTTTTGCCGTAAGTTTTAACTTTTTCAACTATTATTGATGTAGTATCCTTTTTATAGCATAACAAACAATCCTTGCATTTTTGACCCGTACAATTTTGTTTTTCTACAAAATCAGTTTCTACAACTGTATTAAATGTCTTATCAAAATGTTTCGGTACTTTGGTCATAATATGATTGGTCAAGGGTGATGAGTAAATCAATATTAGATTTTTTGGTTTTTCGTGATTGTCAAAATATGGTTTAATTATATCAAACCTTTTGGTCCACAAGCTAAACGTACAGTGTGGATTTTTCAAAGCAATATTTACATAATTTTCTAAATTGATTGTGCCTTGTTTTTTATCTAATGCTAATTCACCATGAGCATTAAACCTAAAAAAAGCATTATTGATAATAGGCAATGCGTCTGGGTGTAATACTTTTGAATTTAACAAGTCAGTATTTCGTTGCAAGGATGCTTGCATATTTTTTCTAAATGTATTCAACATATTATGAGAATAACAAAAAGTACAAATATTTTTTGCATCTTGTTTTTTATATTGTTTTTGGCAATATTCATTTGATACTGTATTAGTTGAAATAGCTTGAAACCCCTCTAATTTTCCAGTCATTTTTGATATATGTATAGACATTATTTTCCCCCTTTCAATTTTTCTTGCATTAAATCAAAATTTTCACCGATTAATTTTAATTGTTTTTGTGCTTCTTTTTTACCTTCAACAGTTAAATTTGAATAAATTAAAGCATATGTAATTAATAAATCACTTGTTGAACTAGTAATATTAATTGTTTCAGTAGTTGTTTTTTTATTTGTTTTTAGTGTCATATTTTCCCTTTTTTTGTTTGTTTCGTTATTTGTATCAAATTGATAATTAATCATAAGTTGACAGATTGACGCATGGTAATTGTGGCTAGAATGTGGCACAGCTGAATTGTGGCTAGATTGTGATTAAGTTTTTAAGATACTTTTTAATGGTCCAGAAATTATATTGAGTGAGTTAGAGAGATATATTTAAAATGAGTTAAAGATATTTAAATGATGCTATTCAAATCTATCCTTCAAGTTTTTCAATTCACACGTTAAGACTAACGGCTTTGATTATTTAAAATATTACTAACGATAATAAACGGATATCAATTGTAATATATAAAGAATAAATATTTTTATCTTTTTCTGTGGTAAATTAAAGATTGCGTGGGGGGTATATACCCAGATTTTACTAGCAATTTACTATATATATATACATGGATAATTTACACACTCACACACACATACCCTGCACCAGTTATACACAAACACTTTTTTGTTTTATTTTTTTTCAAATATACTAGATATAGTATATGGCTTACCTTGACACAGAAGATTTAGATTGTATTGCATTTGTGGATGAAAAGACTAATGCAGTAACAGTTAAGTTCATTGGTATACCTAATAAAGAATCAGCTGATCTATTTATTAACTATGTAATGGTAACATTAGGAATAGATTACAATTCTTTAAATGATATGCATAAATCTAATATGTTACACTAATGAATATTAAAATACCTTACACACCTAGAAAACATCAAAGCTACTTACATCAACAAATTAATAAACATAGATGGAGTGTGCTAGTATGTCACAGGAGATTTGGTAAAACAGTATGCATGATCAACCACTTAATCAAATCAGCTTTAATGTGTACACATAAGAACCCAAGATTTGCATACATTGCTCCTACATTCAAACAGGCAAAAAGTATTGCCTGGGATTATATGAAACAGTTTACTGATAAAATCCCATCAACAAAGTTCAATGAAACAGAGTTAAGAGTAGATCTACCTAATGGTGCTAGAATAACATTACTCGGAGCAGAAAATTCTGATGGCTTAAGAGGTATCTATCTTGATGGCTGCGTCATAGACGAATACGCAAACATCGATGGAAAGCTATTTGCAGAGATAATTAGACCAGCTTTATCTGATAGAAAAGGATACTGTGTGTTTATTGGTACACCTGCTGGAATGAATAATAATTTCTATGATTTATACCAACACGCAAATGGTGCAGAAGATTGGTTTAACTACAAAGCTAAAGCTAGCAATACAAAGATAGTTGACCAAGAAGAATTAGATAAAGCAAGAGAGATTATGGGTGAGAAGAAGTACCTACAAGAATTTGAATGCGATTGGATTGCCAACATTGAAGGTGCGATCTATGGAGACGAAGTCGCCAAGTTAGATGATAAGAAGCAACTAGCAAGAGTTCCCTACGATCCTACTTTGCCTGTCTCAACTGCATGGGATCTCGGTGTCGCAGACCACAGTAGTATTATATTCTTTCAACAAAAAGGAACAGCAATACAGATAATAGATTACCACGAAGAAAGAGGTCATGGATTACCACACTATATTCAGATGCTAAACGAAAAACCTTATATCTACAAAGATCATTATGCACCACACGATATTGATGTACAGGAGTTCGGCAATGGCAAAACCAGAAGAGAGGTTGCTTATCAATTAGGAATTAGATTTAAAGTAGTACCGAAGCTACCAGTAGAGGAAGGAATCCACGCAGTAACAATGTTGCTTAACAGATGTTGGTTTGACACTGACCATTGTAAAAAGTTAATAGATGCGTTAAGACATTACCATAGGAAGTATATTGATAAGAATAGAATGTTCAGATCAAAGCCTGTACACGATTGGAGTAGTCATGCTTGCGATGCGATGAGGTATCTTGCAGTGGGGTTACAAGAATTAAATACTAGACAAACAGCTCCACAAAGTGTAGCAGATAATAACTATAGGATTATTTAATTATGGGATCAATATTCAAACCAAAAATGCCAGCTCTGCCACCACCTCCAGCTCCTGTTGAAGCACCTGCTCCAGAAGTTTCGCCAGAGGAAGAAGCAAGAATTGCAAAAGAACAAGCAGCTATTGAAAGAAAAAGAAAAGGAAGAAAATCTACAATCCTTACTGGACCACTAGGTATTCAAGAAAACGAAGAAGAAAAACTTAAAACATTACTAGGAGATTAATATGTTAGATAAAATTAAGAAAGTAATTAATAAAATTAAACCTGCTGCTAAAAAAGTTGTTAGCAATATGGATGATCTAGATACTGGTGTAGGTATCAATCAAACAGTTAAAACAGAAGGAAAAGTAGAAGTTAAATCTGAAACTAAATCTTCTTTAACATTCGGAAAATAATATGCCAGCTTGGGATGTAGGTAAAGGAACAACTAAACAATCTTACGATGCTGGTAGAACAGGTAATCATAATACTAATGGTGTAGCTGATAATAATAGAGAATCATACAAAACATCTAATGCTTATAAAGTTGAAGCAAAAAAAGCTGCAAAAATTTCTAAAGCAAATAAAATAAAACAAGACATGGTAGATTTTAAAAACTACTCTTATACACCACCAAAATTTGTACCTTCAATTGTTGGATCGGTTTCTTCAAAACTTTTTGGAAAAAAATCATTTGAAGTAAACAAATCATATTATGAAAAAAATCTTATTGGTAAAACAAATTTAGCAACAGGAAAAGCATATAGTGCTTCAGTAGAAGATTACAAAAGTTACATGAGTGCAAGAGGTTCTGGATCAATAGATGCTATGGGTAGAGAAGTTAACAATCGTGATGGGGGTGGTGGTCAGTTAGTTGAAAAAAATATCGGTGGAAGAACTTTACTTACAACAACACCAACTACTGCAGAAGTTTCACAGAGCAATGCTGCTCAAGTAGAGGATAGTGAAGAGTTAAGAAAAAAAAGAGTTAAGGCAAAAGGAAGATCACCAACAATCATGACAGGAGTTACAGGTGTAACTGGTGGCTTGACTTTGGGTAAACCAAGTTTATTAGGTAGAGCATAATGGCACAAACAGATTTAGCAAAAAATTTATTATCAAGATTTGACAGATTAAAATCTCAAAGACAAAATTGGGAAAGTCATTGGCAAGAAGTTGCAGACTATATGCAACCAAGAAAAGCTGATGTAACTAAAACAAGATCTAAAGGTGATAAAAGAACTGAACTTATTTTTGATAGTTCACCATTACAATCAGTAGAATTATTAGCAGCATCATTACATGGTATGATGACTAACCCATCAACACCTTGGTTCTCTTTAAAATTTAAAAATGATGGAATGGAAGGAGAGGATGAAGCAAAAGAATGGTTGGAATCTACTACAGAGATTATGTATTCAGTATTTAACAAGTCTAACTTTCAACAAGAAATTTTTGAATTGTATCATGATCTAATTACGTTTGGTACGGCAGCAATGTTTATTGAAGAAGATGATGAAGATGATTTAAAATTTTCTACAAGACACATTAATGAAATGTATATTTCAGAAAATGACAAAGGTAGAATAGATACAGTATTTAGAAAGTTTAGAATATCTGCAAGAGCTGCAATACAAAAGTTTAAAACTGTATCAACTAACATAGCAGTTATAGCAAAGAAAGATCCTTACGAAGAAGTAGAAATACTTCATGCTGTTTATCCTAGATCAGATTTTAATCCTGTAAAACAAGATAAAGAAAATATGCCATTTGAATCTGTATACCTAGACGCAGATTCTGGAGACGAATTATCTGTCTCTGGATTTAAAGAATTTCCATTTGTAGTTCCTAGATACTTAAAAGCATCACACGAAATTTATGGTAGATCTCCAGCAATGACAGCTTTGCCAGACGTTAAGATGCTAAATGAAATGTCTAAAGTTATAATTAAGTCTGCACAAAAACAAGTTGATCCACCTTTACTTGTTCCAGATGATGGATTTATGTTGCCTGTAAGAACTGTACCTGGTGGACTAAACTTCTACAGAGCAGGAACTAGAGATAGAATTGAACCATTAAACATTGGTGCAAATAATACACTAGGTTTAAATATGGAAGAGCAAAGAAGAAACTCAATCAGAAATGCTTTCTATGTAAATCAATTACAAATGCAAGATGGTCCACAAATGACGGCAACAGAAGTCATTCAAAGAAATGAAGAGAAGATGAGATTACTTGGACCAGTTCTTGGTAGACTTCAATCTGAATTATTAAAGCCATTGATTGATAGATCGTTTGCAATTTTAATGAGAAAGAATTTATTTCCTAATCCACCAGAATTTTTATCTGGTCAAGATATAGAAATTGAATATGTATCACCACTTGCTAAAGCACAAAAATCTACAGAGCTGTCATCTATTATGAGAGCAGTTGAAATTTTAGGTAGCTTATCAAATGTTGCTCCAGTGTTCGACCATATCAATATGGATAAATTAGTTAGGCATTTAACTAGCATTGTTGGTGTACCTCAAAAAATTTTGAAGCCACAAGCTGAACTAAATGCTGAAAGACAAGAAGCAGCAGCACAAGCTGAACAACAACAACAGATGCAACAGATGCAACAAGTAGCACAAGCAGGGAGAGATATAGCACCATTAGCAAAAGCATTGCCAGAAGAAGCACAAGCATTAGCTAATTCAGAAGCTGAATAGTATGAACCAAAACAAAGAACTGGAACAAATAATAAAAAAATTAAGAGACAGCTATCAACATATTTTTAACACAGACGAAGGCAAAGAAGTCTTGTCTGATTTAGAAAAAAGATGTCATTATCATTCTACCACTAATGTAAAAGGTGATAGTCATGAGAGTGCATATATGGAAGGTCAACGTAGTGTACTTCTATTTATAAAAACAATGCTACGCAAGGAGAATAAAAATGTCAAGTGAACAGATAACACAAACTAATGTGCCTGTAGAAGAGACAACACAAACTACTACAGACACTCCTCAAGTAACTGAACAACCAACTGTTACCAACTCTTGGAAAGAAACAATCTCGGAAGAGTTTAGAAACGATCCTAATATTTCTAAATTTACTGAAATAGATGCGTTAGCTAAAAGCTATATCAACGCAACTAGAATGATTGGTCAAGACAAGGTAGCAATACCAAATGAAAACTCAACAGACGATCAATGGAATGAAGTGTATGGAAAACTTGGCAGACCAGAATCTGCAGATAAATATAAGTTAGAAGTACAATCTGAAACAGCTTCGTTAGATGAGAATGCAATAAAACAATTTGCAGAGAATGCTCACCAACTTGGTTTGAATAATAAACAGGCTCAAGGAATTTTAGAATACTATAAAAATTCTATGGAAGGATCTGTTCAACAAGCAAGAGTAGATACAGAAACTGCTCAAGCAAATGCTGAACAAGAACTTCGTAAAGAGTGGGGTAGATCTTATGATGAAAATATAAAAAGAGCTGGAGCAATTGCTAAAGCAAACATGAGTGAAGATATACTTAATATGGAACTAAAAGATGGTACTCGTATTGGAGATCATCCTTCTGTCATAAAAGGTTTTGCAAACATTGCTAATCTTATGTCTGAAGATAAATTGATTAGTACAGAAAGCGAAGGTATGGATCAAAGTACAGATTACCAAGCTGAAATTAGTAAACTTGTAAATGATAGAGATGGTCCATATTGGAATAAATCTCATCCAGATCATGATAAGATAGTTCAACAAGTATTTACTTTAAGAACTATGTTGAATGGATAAAGAAGAAATAAGATTAGAAATACTTCGTATTGTTGTAGAGAGTGGATCAGAAAATCAAAAATCTAATCCCTTGCCAATCTGCGAAGAATATTATAAATGGGTTTGTAAGGCGAGTGAAAATTCGCCTAACAAAAGTAAGACAATTCGTAAGAACCTTACTGCCAACAAGGAATAGACTTGTAGTCTAAAAGACTTTAAATCCAAGAGAAGCCAGAATTTCTGATAACGTCTCTGTTTTGTTTTAACATTAACTTAACAATAATAGGAGACATAATATGTCAACTGAAATAACAAAAGCATTTGTAGAACAATATAGTTCAAACATACAAATGTTATCACAACAAAAAGGATCACTTTTAAGAGATAAAGTGAGACTTGAATCTGTTACAGGGAAAAATGCTTTCTTTGACCAAATTGGTTCTGTAACTGCAACTGTAAGATCAAGCAGACACTCAAATACTCCACAAGCAGATACACCACATAGTAGAAGACGTGTATCACTTGTTGATTATGAGTTTGCAGATCTTGTAGACGATCTAGATAAAGTAAGAATGTTAGTAGATCCTACTTCTAGCTATGCACAAGCTGCTGCTTATGCAATGGGTAGAGCAATGGATGATGCTATCATCGCTGCTGCAACTGGTTCATCTGACACAGGTGTTGCTGGTGGTACTGCTGTTGCATTACCTGCTGGTCAAAAGATTGCTGAAGCTGGAACTGCTGGTTTAACTATCGCTAAATTAAGACAAGCGAAAGAAATCATCGATCTAGCTGATGTTGATCCTTCACTAAAAAGATACATCATAGTATCTCCAAAACAGATCTCTGATCTATTAGGAACTACTGAAGTAACTTCAAGTGATTTCAACACAGTAAAAGCATTAGCATCTGGTGATGTTAATACTTTCCTAGGTTTTGACTTCTGTGTAACTAACAGACTATCAATCGCTTCAAGCAAAAGAAAATGTATTGCCTTCGTACAAGATGGTCTTGCATTAGCTATGGGTAAAGACTCTACTGCTAGAATCGATGAAAGATCTGACAAAGGTTACGCAACTCAAGTTTACTATTCTGCTGCATTCGGTGCAACTAGAATGGAAGAAGCTAAAGTTGTAGAAATACTTGCTCACGAAGCATAGTAAATAAATTTTAGGGGGTGGAAGCGAGAGTGGAAACCCCCTAGAGTGCATGATAAAAGAAACAAAAAATTTAGAAACTGTAGTACATTTAAAGAAAGGTAATTATATTTACAGATACGTTTTAGTAGACAGGTTTCAACATGATGGTAAAAATCATTATGGTTTTGACAAAAAACAAGGTAAGACAATAGAAGAAATCTTTGCTTTAAAAAAAGATAGACAAATAAGACGCAAGTATATAATAAGGAAGTAATATGGCATCAGTAGTAGACATTTGTAATGGAGCATTAAATCAACTAGGTGCATCAACTATACTTACACTTACAGAAGATTCAAAGAACGCAAGACTTTGCAATGCAAGATACACACAAGTTAGAGATAGTTTATTTAGATCTCATCCCTGGAATTGTTTAATTAAAAGAGTTGAACTTGCAAAAGATACCGAAGTTCCTTCTTGGGGTTTTTCATATCAATTTACTTTACCTGCAGATTGTTTAAGACTTCTTACAATTTTAAATTATGATTATGATTATAAAGTTGAAGGTAGAAAAGTTTTAGCAAATCATGGAACAGTAAAAATACAATACGTTGCAAGAATAGAAGATCCTAATCAATATGATGAATTATTAAGAGAAACTATTTCTTCATCATTAGCAGCAGATATTGCTTATGCTGTAACTTCATCTAATCCTACGGCTTCTAATATGTATTCTTTATTTCAAGATAAATTAAGAGAAGCAAGATTTGTAGATGCTACTGAAGGTCAAAATACTAATCCAGATAATGGTCAATCAGATATTATTGGTTCTTCATCTTTTATAAACTCAAGGTACTAACCCATGGCTAGAGTTGCTGTTCAATTAACGAACTTTACAGGTGGTGAGTTGTCTCCTAGATTGGATGGCAGAAACGATTTACAAAAATATCCCACAGGATGCAAGACATTAGAAAACATGATTGTTTATCCTCATGGAGCTGCAGCTAGAAGATCTGGTACACAGTTTGTAGCAGAAGTAAAAGATAGTTCTAAAGAAACAAGATTAATTCCTTTTGAATTTTCTACAACACAAACTTATATGTTAGAGTTTGGCAATCAATACATAAGATTTTATAAAGACAATGGTCAAATATTATCTGGTGGTTCGGCTTATGAAATTAGTTCACCTTATTTAGAAGCAGAATTATTTGACATTAAATATGCACAATCAGCTGACGTTATGTATTTGTGTCATCCTAATCATCCTGTAAAAAAATTAGCTAGAACAGGTCATACATCTTGGACACTAACAAGTGTTGATTTCACAAATGGTCCATTCATGGATCACAATATAGAAACAACAACTATAACAGCATCACATACCAATACTGGTCAATCAGCTACACTAACATTATCATCAACTACTGGAGTAAATTCTAACCAGGGATGGTTATCAACAGATGTAGGTAGATTAGTTCATGTACTTGATGGTCATGCAAAAATTACAGCATATACATCAACAACAGTAGTTACTGCTGAAGTGTTATCAGATATATCTAATGGTTCTGCTACAACTGATTTTGCATTAGGATCATTTAGTTCTACTACTGGTCATCCTTCTTGCGTAACTTTTTTTGAACAAAGATTAGTATTTGCAGCAACCTTATCTCAACCACAAACATTATTTTTTTCAAAGTCTGGTGATTATGAAAATATGGATGATGGTTATCACGAAACTGTAGCAGATGATGATTCTATTATTTATACTATTGCTTCTAACCAAGTTAACGCAATTAGATTTATGACAGCTACAAGAACTTTAATTATTGGTACTGCTGGTGGTGAGTTTGCAGTTAGTGGTGGTGGAACTGATATTGCAATCACACCTACAAACATATTAATTAAAAAACAATCTAACAATGGTGCAGCAAACGTAGATGCACTAGCCGTAGGTAACGCAACTTTATTTTTACAAAGAGCAAGAAGAAAATTAAGAGAACTAGCTTACAATTTTGACGTAGATGGATACCTTGCTCCAGACTTAACTATCCTTGCAGAACATATTTCTGAAGGTGGGTTTAAACAATTATCATATCAACAAGAGCCTAATCAAATTATTTGGTGTGCTAGAAATGATGGTCAACTAGCTGGATTAACTTATCAAAGAGAACAACAAGTAGTTGCTTGGCATAGACATATATTTGGTGGATCATTTGGAAGTGGTAACGCAGTTTGTGATAGTGTTGCAACTATTCCAACAGATGATTCAGAATATCAAACATGGGTAATTGTAAAAAGAACAATCAATGGTGCTACAAAAAGATACATAGAATATATTCATGAATATGATTTTGATGAAACAGATGATACTTCATTTAATTTTTTAGATTCACAATTATCTTATGATGGTTCAGCTGCTTCAACTATATCTGGTCTTGCTCATCTTGAAGGTCAAACAGTATCTATATTAGCTAATGGTGCAGCACATCCAAACAAAGTTGTTAGTTCTGGTGAAGTTATATTAGAAAGATCTGCAACTAAAGTTAAAATTGGTTTACCTTATACATCTTTATTACAAACAATGAGAATAGATGCTGGCTCACAAAATGGTACATCACAAAGTAAAACTAAAAGAATCTATGACATTACTGTTAGACTTTATGAAAGTATTGGTGTCGAGGTTGGACCAGATTTAGATAACATGGAAAGAATACCTTTTAGATCTTCAGCTAATGCTATGAATAGTGGTATCAGTGTATTTACTGGAGACAAAGAAGTAGAATTTAGAGGAAACTATGAAACAGATGGTTTTATATTTGTTAGACAAACTCAACCTTTACCTTTGACGATACTGTCATTATATCCTAAACTTCAAACAAACGATGGATAGTAGGATAATCAATATTGTAAAGTACAAAGGTGAGCATGGTCAATATATTATGAAGCAACAAATGAATCATGTATTAATGGATAAAGATATGGAGTTTGAAGGTAACGCAATGAATTTAGAACAAGAGAATTTAGCATTTACAGGTATGATTGATGGCAAACCTATTTTTGCTGCAGGCATGAAAATTATTTGGAGTGGTGTTGCAGAAGGTTGGGTGCTAGCAACTAAAGATGTTTTGGATTATCCATTGTCTGTTGCGAAAGCAATTAAAAAAGATTTTGCACGAATTGCTAAAGAAAACAATATCAATAGAGTTCAAAGTGCTATAAGAGCAGACTATACAACAGGTTTAAAATTTGCTAAATGGTTAGGATTAGAGGAAGAAGGTTTAATGAAAAAATTTGGTTTTGATGGTTCAGATCAGTATATGTATGCGAGGTTATTCTAATGGGATGGCAAGCAGCAGTAGTTGGTGCAATAGGTGCAGCAACAGTTCAACAACAAGGTAAGATTGGAAAATTTAATCAAGCTGTTAGTGAACGTAATGCTCAAGTTGCTGAAGCTGAAGCCGTACAAATAGAAAAAAAAACTGAATTTGATATTGCTAGATTTAATAATTCATACGAAAAATTAAAAGGTTCAGTAGAAGTAAACCTTGCTAAATCTGGTGTAGTTTCTGGACAAGGCACAGCATATAGAATAGCAACTGCCAATGCTAGAGAAAAGTATATGCAAGAAAATATTATGAGATACAATTCTAAAGTTGCTCAATCTAAAAAAATTGAAGAAGCAAACTTTGCTAGAATATCTGGTCAAATGGCTAGACAACAAGCTAGACTTGCACAAATACAAACAATAGGCTCTACAGGAACAAGTTTATTAAACATGAGTAATTTTGGAACAACACCAAACACAACAGGAAGTTATGGAAATAGAGGAACTGGTATGTCTGGTTATGGTGGGGGAGCTGATATATAATAATGCCAAAAATACCTACATTTACAACTCAAGCAACAATAACAGGTGAAGTTGGATCTGTTAAATCTAATATTCAAATGGGTTTAAATCAAACTATAGGATCTGCTTTAGCACCTATAACAAAAGAAATTGTACAACATAAAATTAAACAAAAAGATTTTGAAAATAAAACAGAAGCATTAAAATTAGAAAATGATTTTATTAGAGATATGCAGAAGGTTTATACTGAAGCAGGTAATTTAGAAAACGAAGAGCAAGCACAATCTATTGTTAAGAATAAATCAAATATGTTAATGCAAAGATATTCTGGTTTAGCAAGTAACAAAAATTCACAGACTTTATTTAATCAGTATGCTTTAGCTGAAGTTCAAAAGGGAGTTTTTAGAACAAGCACAGCAGTTCAAAGAAATACTTTAATTTCTTTAGATACAGAAGTAAGTAAGAAAAAATCAAGATTAATGTTAACAGCTTTAGATCTTACTGATGGTTTTGATTATGAAGTCTTGCAAAGAGATTTAGAAGATTTGTATGTTACAAATTATCAAGGCAAAGTTCCAAATGCTATTTTAGAAAAAATGGTAAGTGGAATACCTAATGAAATAAAATTTTTAGAAGCAGATAAAATGATTTCAGAATCTCCTAGAGAAGCATTAGCTATGTTAATGGATGAAAAAGATTTTCAAGGTTTAACATATGATTCAAGAAAAAAATTAATAGAGAAAGCTAAAATAACTATAGCACCTATGATTGAAGATGAGTACACAGATCATCTTGCTAAAATTGCCGTAGGTAAAAAAACATCATTTGATATGAAAACTGCTTCATTAGTATTACCAACAAAAACTGTAAATGAAATGATTGAACAAGAAACATTTGCTAAAGATCGTGCAGCAAATAATGCAATACTTCTTAACACTCCTTTATCATTAACAGAAGAAGTAGCAGATGGTCAAATAAAAGAATTTTATGAATTACATGGAGAAGTAAAAGGTAACGCAAACAAAACATATGTTAAGGGAATTGTAGCAGGTAAAAAGAAGTCTCTTAAAGAAGATGCAGTTGGTTTTATAAAAGAATTTGATACAGAGGTAGAACTTGCTTATCAAGAGTTAGAATCAGAAACAGATCCTAAACTTATAAAAGATAAAAAAACAAAGTTAATAGATTTATTAATTAATAAACAAAGAGATTTAGAAGTTGAAAAGATTAGAGTTGCTAGTAATGCTGAAATGCAACAAATAATAACAACACTTACAGATCCAGAAATTTCAGCAGAAGATAAAATTAATTTAGAAATGTTTACAAAAAATATGTATGGAGACAACAACATGAGTAAAGTTTTAAATCATTTATCAGATTTAAAAATTCCACAAGATTATATTACTGCGTTAAGCACAAATAGTGTACCTTTAAAAAAAGATATTTATTCTTCAAGTACACAAAATTTAGAAACATTAGAATCTTTAGTTAGATCTGGAATGAAAGATGGAGATAAATTTAATACTATAGAAAAAGCAATTGCTAAAGAGTTAGATGATTTTAAAAATGTAATTTATGCTCAAGGAGAAGGATCTGTAAGTTCAACAGCATATGCAGCAAACATTCAAAAAACAATTTATAAGTCTGCTTTATATAGAATAGAAACAAAAAATATGACTATAGACCAAGCTGTTAAATCTGCTTCACAAGAATTTTTAAAAGATTATCGTATAGGAGCTGATGAAACTTATTTGATTGCATCAGATGTTAATGGAGAAAAAACAAACCAAATATTATTAGAACAAAAAGTAGAAGCAGTTCTTTTAGAAATAGAAACTAATGAAGAATATGTAGATAAATTTATGGGTGAAGATGGTTATATGCATTTTGCTAAACTTGCAGGAGTAGAAAATTTAACTGAAGAAAAAGTAAGAGATAGAATTTTATCAAATATTCAAAATCATAGTAAAATGTTAAACAATAGCGATATGACAGGTTTTGTTGTTTATACAGAATTTGCAAATGGAGCAACACATCCTATTGTAAATGCAAATGGTGATAAAATAGAATTTTATAAAGTACCTACTGAAAATGATAAAGGTATTTTAAGTACAGAATTAAAATTTCCAGGAACAAATGAAGATATACAATTAGTGGATGAAGATGATGGTTTAAGTTATTTAGATGAAATTGTTTTAGATGAGAATCAAAATATAGGTGGAGAAAGTATGACATTAGGAAGTGCTGTTGATACTGTTGGAAATTTATTTGTATCAAAAGCTAACGCAGATATGCCAACATTAGGAGAAAAATTTTTAGCTGATAATAATAATATTAAAATGTTATCAGATGATGAGGGTAATGAATTAAAACCTTATAATTTAAAATATAATGTTAATGGAAAAGAAGTTATAGAAGATTTTAGAACTGTTGGAAAAGGTCATAAAATAACAGAAGCAGAAGAAAAAAGTGGAAAAATATATGGTTTTGATATTAACACTTTAACACAAAAAGAAGTAGATATTATTTTTAAAAAAGATTTAGAAATAGTAATTAAAGATGTAGATAAATTAGTTACAGATAAAAATATTAATCCAACTGCTTATAGTATATTAGTTCAAATGGGTTTCCAATTAGGTACTACAGGTTTAAGTAAATTTAAAAAAACAATTCAAGCAATAAATGAAAAAGAATATCAGTTAGCTTCTGAACATATGCTTTATAATTTTGAAGGTAAAGATTATAAAAATATTAGTAAAAAAATAGGAAAAACTAAATGGCATCAACAAACAGAATCAAGAGCCAAAAAACTTTCTAATTTAATGGATAAAATTAGATAATGATAAATTTTGGATTAGGTACATTTGAGCCTTCTGAACAAGAAATAGGTTCTTTATACAATCAAACTAAAAGTGGTTTTTGGGAAACTGCTGGTGCAACATTTATGAATGCTTGGAATTACAACCCAACATCTTCTGTGTTTAGATCTGTAGAACAAACTCTAGCATATCAATCAAGTAGTGAATATTTAGATAGAGATGAATTAAATAAACAATATGGACATCTTGGTTTAGTATTTGAAAAAGATACTAGATCTGGTTTAGTTGATTATCTTGTAGAAAGAAAAGAATTAGAAAATGAAAGAGCAGACGTTATTGCCAGAGGTCCAGATGGTAAACTTGCTAAAAGTTTTTTCTTTTTAGAATCTCTTGGTACAAGTTTTTTAGATCCAATAAATTTTGCAGCATCTTTTGTTCCTGTTGTTAGTCAAGCTAGATTTGCAAACATGGTAGCAAGATCTGGTAAGAATGTTGCTAGAATGAAAAAAGGTTTAGTTGAAGGTTTTGTTGGTAATACAGCTGTTGAGCCACTTGTTTATGGTGTGGCAAAATCAGAGCAAGCAAATTATGATGCGTGGGATTCTTTTGCTAACATAGCTGTAGGTGGATTTATAGGTTCGGCAGCTCATGTTGGGTTTGGAAAGATGGGAGATTTTATTGCAGAGAAAAGAGGTAAGCCAAATATATATCAAAAACTTGCTGCAATCTCTCCAGAAAATCAACAGGCTCTATTAAGATATTCTGTTGGTAAAGTTTTAAAAGGAGAAAAAGTAGACACTGGAAATGTTATAGTTGAAAAAACTAGAATAGGTGATGAAGGATTAAATAAAATAGATAATCAAATTAAAGAATATAAAGGTTTATATAAAGATGCTTTAGATAATGGAGATAGAAAATCTGCAAAGATTTATTTGCAAAACTTGCGAAACCTACAAAAAACAGAAAGAGATTTATTTGCAGCAAAAAGAAAACAAGCTGACGAAGCTAAACTTCAAGAACAAAAAGAAGGTATTAATGCTAATAATAAAAAAAATGTAACACAAGTAGAACAAACAAGAAAAGAAAAAGAAACTTCTGAAATAGAAACTGAAGCAGAAAATTTAAATCAAACAGTTAAATTTAGACAAAAACAATTAGATATTAAAGATGAAGATATTTCTGTATTAGATAATTCTAAAAATGAAATTAAAAAAGTAGACAACAATATAAAAAACAAAACTAAATTAAGAGAAGCTATAGAAGCTGGAACTCACTGTACTAAAAGGAATAGTTAATCATGGATGTAAAAAAATTATCAAAATGTTTTAAAGAAGTTAAAAGATTAACAGGTGATCTTATATCTGATGAACAGATTAATGAAATTTTAGATGAAGCTAAAATAGCAGTTAATGAAAGTAAGTTTGATAAAGCACAAATTAAAACAGATAAAATTTTAGCACAAAAAGTTATCAATAAATTTGAATATGATCAAGCTGTAAAGAAAAGAAATCTTGCCGACAACAACATGAAGGCAATAGAGATATATCAAAAAGTAATAGATGCTGTAGAATTATCTTCAGATAAATCTGTTTCTAAATATTTAATAAAACCCTCTGAAGGTTTTTTAGCAATACTTGTTGGTAATCAAAAATTTTCTAACATTGCTAGAGATTCTATTGGATCAAGACAAATTGCAGGGGAAGAAATGTATTTCAATAAATTCTTTAAAGCAATTAATGATATATCACCTACTTCTTGGGATGCTTTAAGTTCTGGTAAAATGGATTTAGAAATTCAAGATGAAATGAGAGGTTTGATTTCTGGTAATGCAGAAGCTGCACAGATTGCTAAAGTTTTAAAAGATATACAAGCTGATTTAAGAGGTCAACTAAATGATCTAGGAGCAAACATAGGTCAGATAGATGATTGGATTACAAGAATGTCTCACAATACAGAAAAAATGGGTAGAGCTGCTAATGGATCTAAATTAATTAAAGATATTAGATTAGCTTGGAGAGAATATATTAAACCAAGATTAGATTTAAAAAGAAGTTTTGTAAATGTAAATGATCCTAAAGAAATAGATAAAATTTTAGATGATATTTTTGATAGTTTAATGTCTGGAGATCACACAAAACATGATGGTGCTGGAAGTATTTTTGGTACAAGAAATGTAACTAACAGATTAAATGCGTCAAGAGTTTTACATTTTAAAAATTCAAAAAGCAGACAGGAATACAGTGTTAAGTTTGGAGAACCCTCTTTAAAAGAAAATGTATTAGGTGTAATAACTACTAGCACAAGAAACATTGCATTAATGCAAACACTAGGAACTAATCCTAAAGATACTGTAGAAAAAGTTTTAAGTTTATTAAGAAAAAAATATAAAGATACAGATCCTAAAGAAGTTAACAAATTAAATTTTAAAAATTTTGAAAGTGAATTTAAAGAAATAGATGGAAGTATTAATGGTATTGCTAATGAAATATTAGCAAAAACAGGAATGATAATTAGATCTACAGGAGCAATGGCTAGACTAGGTATGACACCTATTACATCTTTTGGAGATATACCTCAATACATGGGAACATCAAATTTCCAAGGTAGAGGATTATTAAGTGGTTTGTTCGAAGCATTAACAGGATTATTTAATGCAAATGATAAAGCTGCAATGGAAGTTTTACAGGTAGTAAGTAACTCTTATACTGCTACAGCTTACAGAGGTAATGTGTATGCTGCAGGTAATGATAGTTGGGGTAAAATGGGTGAGTTACAAAATACATTTTTTAAATGGAACTCACTAAATGGATGGGTATCAAGATTAAAAAGTTCTATGATACTAGGTTTATCAAGACATTATGGAATGTTAACTGAAACAAAATTAAAAGATTTAGATGTAAGAGAAAGAAATTTTTTAAACCTATATGGAATTGATGAAGGTAAATGGGATATGCTTCGTTCAATTAAAACTTTAGCAGTTGATGATAAAAGATATTTAACAGCAGAAGGTGTAGATGAATTATCTAATGCAGAAATAATAAAGTATGTTGGTAGAGATTTATCTAAAAGAGAAATAAGAAACTTTAAAAAAGATTTAGAATTAACTTGGAGAAATGTTTTGGTTGATCAAGGTATGCATGGATCTCCAGAGCCAGATGCTGCAACTAGAGCAATTATGAATCAAGGTTTAGAGAAAGGTACTCCAATGGGAGAAACAATTAGATTTGTAATGCAGTTTAAAGGTTTTCCAATAAGTATGTGGAAGAAAATTATTGGTAGAGAAATATATTCTTATGGAGCAGACGAAGGTAGCCTACCAATGCTTAAAGGTTTATCAAGTCTTTTAATAATGGGTACTATTTTTGGCTATATAGCAATGTCTACAAAAGATATGATTAGAGGTAGAACACCTAGAGATCCAAAGAAAAAAGGAACAATATTACAAGCATTCGCACAAGGTGGTGGGGGTGGTATTTATGGTGATTTCTTAATAAGTGAAATACAAAATGAATATGGTAATGGTATATTTGAAACTGCTCTTGGACCAACTGCAGGAGATATTAAAAAATTCTTTGATATGGCTCAATCTATGAATGATCCTAAAAAAGCAGGTAAGAAATTTTATGAGTTAGCCGAAGGTCATACACCTTTTTTAAATTTATATTACAGTAAAGCTGCCTATGATTATCTAATTGGTTATCAAATTAAAGAGTTTCTTGATCCTGGGTATTGGAATAGAATGAAAACAAATCATTCAGAAAAAAGAGGTCAAAAATATTTTATGAAACCAGGTTCAATAATACCAGATTTTGATCAATTAAAAGAGTAGATAAAAGAATGAAAAAAGAATATAAACAAGAATATTTATTTACAAAACCATCAAGATTGTTTAAAGGTTTTTAGCATATGACAATATCATCGACAACAGTAAAAAATTCCTACTCTGGTAATGGTACACTAGATACCTTTAATTATACTTTCAAAGTATTTGCAGATGCAGACATTCAAGTTATTATTAGAGATGCGTCAGCTACTGAAACAGTTAAGACTTTAACTACACATTATACTGTAACTGGTGCAGGTTCTGCTTCTGGTGGAACTATTGTATTCACAGCAGGAAATATTCCAAGTGCAACAGAGACAGTTGTAATAAGAAGAGCATCACCACAAACACAAGTAATCGATTATATTGCAAACGATCCATTCCCTGCTGAATCTCACGAAGAAGGATTAGATAGATCTATGATGGCAATTCAACAATTGCAAGAAGAAGTAGATAGATCAATTAAATTATCAAGAACTAACACAATGACTTCAACAGAGTTTGCTGTAGGTTCAACTGCTAGAGCTGGTAAAATTTTTGGGTTTGATGACAATGGTGAATTAGTTGTATCGCAAGAACTTGGAACTTTTCAAGGTAACTGGTCAGCTTCAACAACTTTTTCTGCTAGAGATATTATAAAAGATACTTCAAACAATAATATTTATTTATGTAATACTGGTCATACATCATCTGGTAGTCAACCTATTTCAACTAACACAGATGTAGCTAAATGGGATTTATTGGTAGACGCAGCTAGTGCTACAACTTCAGCAACAACTGCCACAACGCAAGCAGGAATAGCAACTACAAAAGCAAGCGAAGCATCGGCTAGTGCGAGTGCTGCATTAACTAGTGAAAATAATGCCGAAACTGCAGAGACAAATGCTGAAACTGCAGAAGCAAATGCCGTAATTGCAAAGAACGCAGCAGTAGTAGCACAAACAGCAGCAGAAGCAGCATTAGATACTTTTGACGATAGTTTTTTAGGTGCAAAAGCTAGTGATCCAACAGTTGATAATGATGGTAACGCATTAATAGATGGAGCATTATATTTTAATACGACAGTTGATTTAATGAAAGTTTACAATCTAGCTAATACTACTTGGTATCAATTAGCTTTAACTGGAAGTAATCAAACTAATGTAAATACTGTAGCTGCAGATTTAAATGGATCAAACACAATAGGAACTGTTTCAACAAATATTGCAAATGTCAACACAACTGCAACTAACATTGCAAACATAAACACAACTGCAGGAATAGATACTGAAATTACAAATGTGTCTGGAATAAGTTCTGCAATTAGTGCAGTTAATTCAAATTCAACAAATATAAATGCAGTTAATGCAAACAGTACAAATATAAATTTAGTAGCAGCTAATGATACTAATGTTACGAATGTTGGAAACAACATAGCTTCAATTACAACTGCAGCAACTAACCTTGCAGACATAAATGCTTTCGCAAATATCTATCTTGGACCACAATCATCAGCTCCAACTTTAGATCCAGATGGAAGTGCGTTGGATATTGGAGATTTATATTTCGATACAGTTTCACAAACTATGAAAGTTTACTCATCAAGTGGGTGGATTCCTGCAGGTTCAAGTGTTAATGGAACTTCAGCAAGATTTACTTATACTATATCTGGTACACCTAGTTCAGTATCTGGTGCAGACGACAATAGTTTAACACTTTCTTATGACGCAGGATTTGCAGATGTGTTTGTCAATGGTGTTCGTATGTCTAGTGCAGATATTACAATTACATCTGGTACTTCAGTTGTATTCGCTACAGCTTTAACAAATGCCGATGTGGTAGATATTGTTGCTTATGGAACATTTAATGTGGCATCAATAGATGCTTCTAATATAACTTCTGGAACTCTTAACATTGCAAGAATTGCAGACAATAGTATTACAAATGCTAAACTTGCAACACCTTTTAGTTTAACACTACCAGCTATTAGTTCTATCTCACCAACTACAATAGATAATTCAGAAGCAACTATTACAATTACAGGTTCAAACTTTACATCAGTACCTCAAGTAGAATTTTTAAATCCTTCAACTGGTATTTGGTACACAGCTAGTACAGTTACATTTAACAACTCAACATCATTAACAGTTACAATTACTTTAGCAGTTGATGCTCAATACAAAGTTAGAGTTGAGAATCCAGATGGTTTAGCAATATTATCTGGAACAATACTTACAGTTTCAGATGCACCTACATGGAATACTGCTGCAGGAACTCTTGGTACTTTTGCAGGAGATTTCTCTGGAACACTTGCAACACTTTCAGCTACATCAGATAGTGCAATAACTTATTCAGAAGTAGGAAGTAATCTTACAACAGCTAATGTTACATTAAATACTTCAACAGGTGCTTTGACTACAACTGACTTTGGTGGTAGTAGTACAACAGCAACAACTTACAACTTTACAATAAGAGCAACAGATGCAGAAAACCAAACAGCAGATAGAAGTTTCTCACTTACATCTTCTTATGGTGCAACAGGTGGGGGTCAATTTAACTAATGGCTAATACATATTTAACAAGAACATTTGGTGCAGAAACAAATAGAAAAATTTGGACATGGAGTGCTTGGGTTAAAAGACAAAATTTAGTTTCAGACCATCAAAATGCTTTATTTGCTGTTTATGAAAATACTTCAAACAGGTCAGTATTTAGATTTAATGCTCATCAATTAAACTTTCAAGATACTGGTAATTCTGTTGAAATAAAAACAAATAGACTTTTTAGAGATACTTCAGCTTGGTATCATATTGTTGTTAGAGTAGATACTACACAAGCAACAGCATCAGACAGAGTAAGAATTTATGTAAATGGAGAACAAGAAACATCTTTTGCAACAGCAACTTATCCAAATCAAAATGCAAATATGATGTTTAATAATAGTTTTGTACATTTTATTAATGCAAGACAAGATGGTTCAATAGATAGTATTGCTGATATGAGTTACTCACATATACATTTTACTGATGGCACAGCTTATGACGCAACAGCATTTGGAGAATATGATGCTAATGGTGTTTGGACAATTAAAACTTCTCCATCAGTTACTTATGGAAACAATGGTTTCTTTATTTTAAAAGATGGTAATAGTGTTACAGACCAATCTGGTAATAGTAATAACTTTACAGTTGCAGGTGGTACATTAACTAATACTGAAGATTCTCCAAGCAATGTTTTTGCTACATTAAATCCTTTAAGAAATTTTAGTTCAATGGGTTCTTTTTCAAATGGTAATAATACATATACCAAAGGAAATGATGGTTGGGTTTCTGCTCTTAGTACATTAGGAATAACTTCTGGTAAATATTATTATGAGGCTAAATGGGTTTCTGGCTCATATTTAAAAATAGGATTTTGTACAGACAATGGAGTATCAGCTATTGGTCATATTTCAGAAACAAATTTGCCAGGTGGTTATGCTTGGTACACACACGATAATGGTCATGTAAAAACAGATAATGCTGTTGTTAGTGGTTGGAATTATACAGATATTCCAAATATTACCTCAATTTCTACAGGTGATATTATGAAAATTGCTGTAGATTTAGATAATAAGTATGCTTACTTTGGAGTAAATGATGTCTGGGCAAAAACAAATGCAGACCCAACTTCTGGTGCTTCTGGAACAGGTGGATTAGATATTTCCTCTGATTTTCCAAGTGGAACAATTTTATTTCCTGCTATTTCAGTTTACAATTCAGTAGCTAATGTAAATTTCGGTAATGGTTACTTCGGAACTACAGCAGTAGCTAGTGCAGGAACTAACGCAAGTGGAAATGGAATATTTGAATTTGATGTACCAACAGGCTATACTGCTCTTTCAACAAAAGGATTAAATTTATAATGGCATATACTACAATTAAAAAACCTTCTGATTATTTTAATACTAAACTTTGGACAGGTAATGGTGGAACACAATCTATAACTGGAGTTGGATTTCAGCCAGATTGGTCAGTTATAAAAAGACGAAATGCAGCAAGTGGAAGTCAATGTATAGATGCTGTAAGAGGTGTAATAAAAAAAATAGCTTGGAATGAATCAGGTCAAGAAAATGATGTTACTAATGGTATAACTTCATTTGATAGTGATGGATATACTCTTGGAGATAGTGCAGCATTTAATGGTTCTGGAGATAGTCATGTAGGTTGGTCATGGAAAGCAAATGGAACAGGTTCAGCTAATACAGATGGTTCTATAAGTTCTACAGTTTCAGCATCAGCTACAAGTGGATTTAGTATTGTAAAATATACTGCTGGTTCAAGTGGTGCTAACACAGATACTATTGGTCATGGGTTGGGTGTAATACCACAAATGATTATATTAAAAACTACAACTGCTACAGATAGTTGGGTTGTATATCATCATTCAAATGGTGCAGGAAAATCTATGGTTTTAAACAGCACTACTGCTGTAGCAACTAATTCAAATATTTTTCCAACTACACCTACAAGTTCTGTATTTTATCCAGGAAACACAGCAACTACAAATAGTAGTAGTAGAAGTTACATAGCCTACTGCTTCGCAGATGTAAAAGGTTTCTCAAAATTTTCTAGCTACATAGGTAATGGAAGCACAGATGGAACATTTTGCTACACAGGAATGAAACCTGCGTTTGTTATGATTAAAGCAACTGGTTCAGCAGATTGGTATTTAATAGACAATAAAAGAGCAACTTATAATGTAATGGAAGCATCTTTAAAAGCAAATACAAGTGATGCTGAAAGTACAACTATTCAAGATATGGATTTTTTATCTAATGGTTTTAAACCAAGAAGCACAAGTGGTTCTACAAATGGTTCTGGCACAACATACATCTACATGGCATTTGCCGAACAACCTCTAGTCGGAGATAACCCTGCAACAGCCAGATAGGAAAATAAAATTATGACAAAAGCAAGAGATTTAGCAAATATAATATCAGGTGGATTTACAGCAGACGATATTCCAAATTTAGATGCTAGTAAAATTACAAGTGGTTCTATAGCAGACGCTAGAATACCTGCTAGTGCAGTATCTCAACACGCATCATCTTTTGATGATAATAAAATTGTTAATGATATTTCTACTCTTGCTTTGAGACAAGCATCTGACCAAAACAAATCAGCTTACAATACCAACTCACAATCAGTTGATGTGTTTCAAGATGATACTGGTATTGATGTTGAAACTAACACAGATAGAGATAGTAATGAGTTTGTATCATCAGCAGTAGACGAAAGTAAAACTCAATATCTTTATGATTTTGAAGGAAGTGGTATAACTAATTCTGGTACAGCAAGTAGAACTGGAATTACTGAAACATATACTTTTGATGTTAGTGGACAATCTTCATCTGTACCTAAATTTGGAACGAATGGTATGTATCCTAATGGTCAAATTGCAAGAACTTTAAGAATAAATAAAACTGGATTAATTGGTTCAAGTGATGATTTTACTCTAGAATTTTTTTATAACAATAGAGGTTTTAATACTAATGGTTATACAAGTGTTTTTGCTATGGGTTCAGACGATACAAACGCAACTGAACATCATTATATTTATAAACAAAGAAGTGGTATAGGTGGTCAGTATTTTTATGGTTTTAATAATGGTACTACTGGTTCATTAAATTCATATATTGGTACTACAGATAACCAATATCGACATATAGTTTTTGGTAGAAAAAATGGGACATTGGCTTTATTTATTGATGGAACTAGAGCTGTAAATTATTCAAACGATACAGTAAGATATGATTTTTTAACTATTGGAAATGGTGCAGGTGGAGTTGCACAACAAGTTGGTTATGATGGTGTTTTAGTTTCTTTAAATGCTTCTAAATACGACATGACACAATCAAGTTTAACTGTTCCTACATCTCAATATGGTGAATTTTTACAAACTTCAATAAGTGCTACAGGAAACTTTACAGGCACAACAATAACTGCACCATCAAGTGTATCTTCTATGGGTGCTATTATTACTTACCAAGACAATGCAGGTACTAACGCATTAAACACAGATATAGTTTTACAGTTATCAGCAGATGGTGGTTCTAACTATTCAACAGCTACACTTACTGCTATGCCAGATTTTGCTACTGGTATTAAAATGGCTAAAGTAAATGACTTAGCTGTTACAGCAGGAACACAATTAAAATATAAAATATCTTTTGCTAATCAAGCATCTGGTTCTAAAGAAGCTAGAATTAGAGGTGTTTCACTTCAATACTAATGGCTAAAAAAAAAGTTAATCCAGTACAGATGTATGCAGAACAAACAACTGGGGTTAGACTTTCAAGCCATGAAAAACTTTGTGCTGAACGAATGAAAACTTTATTTAATAAAATTGATGATATGAATAAAGATATAAAAAATTTAAGTTATGATATTAATTTATTAAAAGAATATGCAAATAAAAGTAAGGGTGGTTTTAAGTTGCTTATGATTCTTGGTAGTGTTTTAGCTGCTACGTTAGGCTTCTTTAAATATAATGGCTAACAGAAAAAATCAAGTAGTAGGTTTAAAAACAGAATTAACTGCACAATTACGTCTTGCCGAAGATCCTAACATAATAGTATTCACACCTTTAGGTGGTCTTGGACCAGTAGATATAGTAACATTAGACTTAACAACTGGAGAATATAAAGCCTATGATGTTAAATCTAAAAACTTTAGAAAGAGAGATTACACAGGTAAAGATGGTTATGAAAGAAAAAGAAAAGGATCTCTTATTCATAGGGGTACAACAAATGAACAAAAAAAATTAAATGTAAAAATTATATATGAATAAGTTTTTATATAATATAGATAATCAATAGGAGAAATATATGCCATTTGAAATGATAACAATGCTAGGTTCTACTGTACTCGGTGGAGTAATGAGTATCTGGTCACAAAGTATTAAAGCAAAACAAGCAGAACAAAAGATGTTAATTGCTAGAGCTGATGTACAAAGACAAGGTTTCGCAGAAGCTAGAGAATTTAAAGACAAAGGTTTCCAGTGGACTAGAAGAATTATAGCCTTAACTGCTGTGTTTGCTATAGTATTATTGCCAAAACTAATGCCTATATTCCAACCAGATGTAAGTGTAATTGTAGGTTATCTAGAATTTAAACCTGCATTTTTCTTTATACCAGAAAAAGAAGTAATGAAATGGATAACATTATCTTCAAATAGTTTAGTCATCACACCATTAGATACTAATTTAGTGTCTGCAATTATTGGGTTGTATTTTGGTGGATCTTTAGTAAAGAAATAATATGAGTAATCAAGCACCTACAATGATGGTATCACAATACAGTAGAAAGAAACCTACAATGTTATCTCAACAAACAGGTAAGAAAAAGAAACCTAAATATAAAAAGAAGAAAAAGTAATGGCTAAACAAAAGTTCACACACTTTACTCCTCGTGATAAACCTAAAAAACGTGGTCCAGGAGTTCATAAAAAATCATTAAATAAAAATGAGAAAAGACAAAAGAATACTAACAGATACCTTGGTCAAGGAAGATGATTGATAAATTCTTTTATAAATTCTTTAGTTCAATAGACGATATATTTTCTTGGCTTGAAACTTACTCTGTTAAGTTTACTTCTTGGTTATGGCAATCAAGAGTTAAGCTGCTAAACAAAAAGAGAAAAATAAAATGAGAGATAATAAAGTATTAGAATCTTTTAAAAAGAAAATAGAAAAAAACTTAAAAGAAATGAACATCTTTAAAAACTTGAGACAAGAAGTTAATACTGGTGCTAATGGTACACAAAGTTATATTATTAAAAAAGGTATTAATAAAGGCAAGGTTGCTAAATGAAATTTATTAAACCAACTGCATACACACTATTAGTTTTAATGTGGATTACGTTAATAGGATCTACTGTTTTTGCAGATAGCACACAAACAAATACTTCTGGAAGTAATACTGCAATCGAAGGTGGATACACTTCAACTTCTACAACTAACTTTCAAGATGGTAGTTCTTCAAACACTACAAGTACAACAAACTCTACATCAAACTCTAGTATAAAATCTGCACCACCTACTGCAGCTGCACCTAATGTTACTAACTCTGGTTCAGATGTTTGCCTTGCTGGAGCATCTATTGGAGTTCAAACTTTTGGTATTGGTTTAAGTGGTGGTAAATCTTTTAGAGATAAAAATTGTGAAAGAATAAAGTTATCAAGAGAACTTAACTCACTAGGAATGAAAGTAGCTGCCGTAGCAATTCTTTGCCAAGATGAAAGAGTGTTTGCTAGTATGGAACACGCAGGAACACCTTGTCCATATGAAGGAAAAATAGGTAAAGCAGCTCAAGACGCATGGAAAAAATATGGTAAACTTCGACCAGATTATGATCTGTATGTTAAAAATTTAAAAATTAAAAAAAAGATAGATGAACAATATCCAGACTTAACTATTAAAAAAATTGAGATAGTAGATATACATAATAAAAAATGATTTGGATAATATTAATAATAGTAGGTTTTGTATATGCGAACTATATTACTGATAAGTGGTCTGATTCTCTCAACCCTTATAACTTCCATAAAAAG
>Ga0209362_1000466_pt1 | contig 36174 bp, 30 predicted proteins | sample SaaInlV_165m_DNA_FD_184680 | JGI IMG/M metagenome (GOLD analysis project Ga0209362, IMG submission 184680) | Marine microbial communities from expanding oxygen minimum zones in the Saanich Inlet - Saanich Inlet SI037_S3LV_110m_DNA (SPAdes)... | ecosystem: Environmental > Aquatic > Marine >... | reverse complement strand
CTGTTCCAGTATCCATTCGACGTCTTCAATAAAACCCATGCTGAGCATCTCGTCCGCTTCATCCAGTATCAGGGCCTTAATCTTATCCGTTTTCAGCGTCCCTTTGCGGAGGTGATCCATCATCCTGCCGGGCGTGCCGACGACGACGTGAGCTCCCTCCCTCAATCCTTTGATCTGTCTTCTGTACTCGTCGCCACCGTAAATGGAGAGTGAGCGAAAGTTTTTCATCCGCTGACCGAAGGTTTCGAAAGCCTCTGCGACTTGTATTGCCAATTCTCGGGTCGGAGCGAGGCACAGGATCTGTGGCCCACCGGCTCTAGTGTCGAGGTCGGACAAAAGTGGCAAAGCGAAAGCGGCGGTCTTTCCCGTTCCGGTTTGGGCCACTCCAAGTAAATCCCGACCTTCTGCCAAGTAGGGGATGGCCTCTGCTTGGATCGGCGAGGGGGTTTCATAGCCAATCGCCTCAATTGCCTCCCTAATCTCGGGGGACAATGGTAAGTCGGAAAAAGTGCCAACGGCTTGCTCGGATGAACTGCCTGTCTCTTCGTTGTTCATTAGTCTACTGATGCTTTTTTATACGATGCGGACAGCCATTTCTAGATTTTCGAAAAATCACTTTTTTAGACACCCACTTGTTTCCCTTATCCACAAGCAGATGTTTATGGATAAGTCTAATAATCCTTTCTTATGACATGCCTCGTTGCAAATTACGAGACTGAAAGAGAACTCTCCCAAAGCATCTGTTTCCGCCACCACCTCAGTTAGTCGCATTCCTATCGAAAAAAGGTTGCCGGAGATTTTGGCAAATCAACTTTCTGGCCCGGAACGGTGGGTAGGTCTTTTTATTCCTCTTCCTCTTTGGCGTTTTCCTTTTTTGGCTTTGCCGGCTTTACAACGGTAAGATGAAGCTGGTTGGTTTTGTTCACGAGATAATCGCCTCGGGATTTAGCGGTTAGGAAGGAATACGATGCGAGACTTTCTTTGGTGGCGTTGGTTTCATCGGTTGCGAACACTTGCAATTGAAACGCATGATTGACTGGTTCCGAATCCTTTGAGGCTCGCAGGGTGATGGTGGCGGTCTTTGCCTTTGCGGAAGCGTTGGCGTCTTCGAGACTGACTCCTGAGGGGAGAGGAGGGGTAATTGCGAAACGAAGGGGGAGGGCATGCCCTTGTTTGCGGTTAAGCGTAAGCTTCAGCTCGCTCGTACCGTTGGCTTCTAGGACGATATTTTCCTTGTCGACGATAACCGACAATTCAGGCTTCGGTTTTGTGACGCTCAATCGATAACGGAAGCGCGGTCCACCTCGCCCAAACCTGTCCCGAATACGCAAAGTGTAATTGCTGTCTGCCGAGACTTTTAGCAGATATTCGGGGTCATTGGTGGGCTTTACGTCGTCCACTTCCTTTAGTAATACTCCATTCGTTCGATATACTGCGAGTACGGGATCGGTGGGAAGATGAAGCCGATGGGCATCCACGCTCACTAGCCATTGTTCCCCTTTTTTGGCGGAGAATACATAGGAATCCACTTCGAGTTTCTCTGATAGAACACCTTGGACCGTTAGGGGAGCTTGGAAGCGCCTGCTCCCGTTGTCATCATTCAGCTTTTCTTCGCCTCGTTCCGCTTGAATCGATTTCTTCTTCAACGCTCCCAAAGTTAGGGTGATTCGGTAGGTCGAGGAATCGGAACCCGAGAAGCCTATGGCCGTGGCTGCGGGATGAGCCACGGCAAATAATTGGAGGTAGTGAACTCCTGTGATTTTTGCCGTATAGTTTAAAATCGGATCCAAGTTGTGAGAATCGCTTGCGAAGGCGACTTCATGACCATCGGACCCTCGCATGACTAGAAAGGGATCGATGAGTGAACCGAGCGAGTATGCGTTCATTTCGGCCACAAAAGTTTGGCCTTTTCGAAGTGCGATTCTAAAGAAGTCGGAGTCTCCTTTCTTTAGGATGCCATTCATGACAATACCCGTGGCGGTGGCATTGACCTCTTGCGCCTGAGCGGTATTGTCGTTTGGTTCGGACTCGTTGGCTTCCTTGAGCTTTGAGATTACGAAAGTCCGGGTGTTGGTAGAACCGTTTGCATCGAATAAGCGAATCATTGCCGGATGCATTTGGGCATTCGATTTGATGCTTATGGAAAGTAGACCTTTTTTTCCCTCTGCTTCTATTTTTAGTCCATCGTGATCCGTCCACACTTCAGGAGGCCAAGTACCGAAACTTCCAATGGCTTCGACTCCCACGGTTTGGCCTCGTTGACCGCCAGAGGGAAAAAGTGCATCGAGCTTTGGCGGAGTTGCCGGCAGTTGGATTAGTGCAAGCAGGAGTGCCGGAGCAGTCGCTCGCAGACGCCGAACCATCAAGCGAACAGTTCCTTGATGAGCCGTCCCTTGTCTATGAGTTGGATAGGGCGACCGACTGGCGTATGGAGAACTTGTGCGTGATCTATTCCCATTTTCGTATAGAGGGAGGCGGCGAAATCCTCGGGTGCATATACGTTTTCGTTGGCGTAGTAACCCTTGAGGTCGGTTGCGCCAACTATTTGCCCTCCGGGAATGCCTGCTCCGCCCATCATCACGGACATGGCGAAAGACCAGTGGTCACGACCTCCTCGGGTATTCACCTTTGGCGTGCGCCCGAATTCGCCGAGGCAAATAACGAGTGTGTTCTCAATGGAACCACGATCGTGCAGGTCTTCCATGAGAGCTGCCAGCCCTTGGTCGAGTTTGGGCAGGGCTTTGTCTTTTAAGGACGGAAAAATATTAGTGTGATGGTCCCAACCTCCGTAATATACGGTTACGAAGGGCACGCCCACCTCGGTGAGGCGTCGCGCTAACAGTAGGCGTTGCCCAAAGTCGTTGCTTCCATATTTTTCTCTAGTTTTCTCAGGTTCACTCGAAATGTCGAATGCGGCTTGAGCCTTTTGGGAGTATACCAGCTGGTAGCCCTGTTGGTAGAATTCATCGATGCTGACGGCGGGGTCGTTGGCAGCCTTGTCTTGGATTCGTTCCAGTCGGTCGAGTTTTTGGCGGAGTAATCGACGATTGTTCGAACGAACGTCGGCAATCCCCTTTGGAATACTGACGTCCCTGACCTTGAAATTTTCTTTATTCGGATCATCCTTGATCACGAATGGGGCGTAGGGTGCTCCGAGGAAATTAGGTCCGCCCGATCGGGACATGCGTAGCAGACTCACATAACTTGGTAATCCTTCGCGAATTCCGCGTTCCTTTGCCACCACGGAGCCAAATGACGGGTGAAAGGTGACGGAAGCGCCGCAACCGACAGGCACGGGGGTAGGACGACCGGTCATCAAGTAGTGATTTCCCGCTCCGTGATTGTTTTGCTTGTGGGCTATCGAACGCACCACGGTGTACTTGTCGAAAGCCTTGGCCAAATGTGGAATGTGCTCACTGAAGCGAACACCGGGTACGGAAGTCTTTACGGTACCGAATTCGCCCTTGATCCCTTCAGGGGCGTCAGGTTTTGGGTCGAAGGTTTCGTAATGACTAGGGCCACCGTCGAGCCATACGAAAATACAGCGAACGTCTTTTATCCCGTTGCCTGCTGCTTTTGCCTCCGCACGAAGGCGAAGGATATCGGTCAGGCCGAGACCTCCCAGCGCCCCCATTCCGACTTGAAGGAAATCCCGACGACCCAAGCCATCGCAGTTTTGTTTTAAATTCCTCATTTTTTCCACTAATGATTCAATACGAATTCCGGCGTGTTGATCAAGGCCCAGATTAAGTCTTCGGAGGCAGTTTTTCTAGTGGCGTTTTCATCCTCAAAGGATTTTGTCGCAATTTCCCGTTCTTCCTCGGACGGGAATCGAGCATACAACTCAAGGTAAATTTCCTCCACGACTTCCTCGGGCTTTTTATCGCTTTTGGCGAGTGTGGCGGCACGTCCATCCTCATGTGAAATGCGGGTCTGGAGCTTTTCCGAATTCATTAGGTGTAGCGAGTGTACAATGGTGGGGGATGGGTCTCGTTCGCATGGTGCCTCCGCACTGGCATCGGGCCTGCCGAAAACATCGAGGAAGAGAGAATCCACGCTAGTGTTCCAGACTGTCGTTGCTCGGGCGTCGGGCGGAAGTCCGTCGAACTTTTCCGAGATCCCCGTAGCTTGCGCTACCGCTCCTGCCATGACCTCGGCGGCATATCGACGACGTAGAGACCTTGCGTAGTTTCGTTCGTCGCGAGCATTTGTCTGGTTGGGCATTGAGGATGCCTGATAGACACGGGAATTCAGTATGCGTCGCATTAGGTGCTTGAGATCGTAATCGTGAGCTATGAAATCCTTGGCCAACCATGCCAGAAGCGGACCGTTGGAGGGAGGGTTCGAGGCTCGAAAGTCATCCGCCGGATGCACGATTCCAAAACCGAAGAATTCCGCCCATATACGGTTTGTCGCGGCTTGGGCAAAGAAAGGGTTTTCAGGGGCCAGCATCCAGTCGAGCAGGGCTTTGCGCGGATCGAGGCTTTCGGGGATTTCGGCAACCGGACCGTCTGGCGCTTTGCACACCATTTTCTCTCCCGTTACAGGGTGCTTGACTTCTCCTCCGGGTTGGAACCACCAATACTCGGGTTCACCCGAGATCGGCGCTGAAATTCCTTGTCCCTTCCTTTTCATTGAGCCAAAGAAAGCCGCCATTTGGTAGTAATCGTCTTGGCTCCATTTTTCGTTCGGATGGTGATGGCATTTCGCACACTCCAATCGAACCCCTAAAAAGATGCGACTTACGAATGCTCCCGCATCGGCAGGTTCTCGCTTGTGGCGATAGAAAGCGATGGGGCCGTACTCATGGCTACTGCCTTGGGCCGTCAACAATTCTTCAACAAAGTCGTCGTAGGAAACGTTTTCTCGAAAGCGCCTGCGAATCCAACGATCCATGAGGTAGACGGGCTTGACACCGACACGTTGTATGTTCGGGCGAAGCAGATCCGCGAACTTGATCGCCCAGTAGTCGGCCCAGTCGGAATCGGCTAACAACGAATCGACAAGCCTTTTGCGTTTGTCGGGAGACTTGTCGGCTAGAAATTTGCGGACTGCCTTACCCTTCGGCAGCTTGCCCACCGTGTCGATCGAGGCCCGCCGAATGAACTCGGAGTCGGTACAGATTTCGGAAACGAGCAAACCCATTTCCTTGTGCCTTGAATAAACGAGACGGTCGATTTCGTTACCGATCGTCAATCCGTCGTATGCATTTTTCGGAAGCAGTTTGTCTACGGGAATCGTAAGGCGGACAATGGCCACTTCGTCCAGATAGCGAACCATGACCACCCCTTCTCCCGATTGTTGGCCCAAGGTGACGACACCATCCTCGTTGACCATCGCCATCCCTTCATCGTTCGAGTGGTACTCGGCGAGGTGGGTGACGCTTCGTTCAGATTCGTCGGAGTAGCGAGCGGTTACTTTAAGTCGAACCTTCTGCCCCTTTTTGTAACGCCCCGTAGGCGGAGTTACTGCGATTGAATCGAGCTCGGGTTCCCCTGGGACGGAGTAGGGGGTCCCTTGTGCAATCCAGTCCCGTAGAACTTTGTAGAATGCGGAGTTCTTCTCGAAACGCTTTCCTCCTTCGTGATCGATTGCCTGCGTCGGTTTCCGCAGCAACAGGCTTTCCTCCGGAGCCGCCGGCATTACTCTTCGACTTCCGGAGTCCCACACGATTTCACGATGGTCGCTCTTGGGGTCAAAAGAGAAAATCGAAAGCTGAAAACCATTTCGGCCGCCAGCTTTTGCATGACAACTGCCCCCCGCGCATCCGGAACGAGAAAGAATAGGCAAGACGTCGTTACGGAAGCTAATCAAGCCACCTTCGGCGGTCGCATTGTTGTCCGTTGGTTCAGGTTCCAACCGCCTGAGGCTTTTTCCGTTTTTATCCCAAACGGTGATCACGCCTTTTACGTCGCCGGTGATCACTTGTTTGTTCGATTCCGAAAAAGCTACTGCAGTAAGCCCGAATTCGTTATTCGTCCACGCCCGTTCCTTGGCTCCGGTCGAGGTTTGGGCTCCCTCATGCTCGATCAAATCAGTGAACACTCTCGGTGTTCCATCCGCTCCCACGGTGACGATCCAATCATCGTCTTTCTCAGGCTTTTCCTTCGTGGGATTCAGTTTCCATAACAAATCCGTTTTTGGCAACTTTGCTTGTCTCCCGGAAAAGGTGCTGAACTCCTTGAGCGTCTTCACCTTCCAAGCCTTGATGAAGGCATCCGCTCCCGCCGTTGCAATACGTTCTCCATCCGGAGAGAAAGCCGTCGCCATTACGTACTCGGTGTGGCCTTCCAAGCTTCCTTTGGACTTCCACGACCCACTCTTCCATAGTTTCGCCAACTTGTCCGCGCTTGCAGTTGCCACCAGTTTTCCGTCGGGGCTAGTGGTAAGGCCGTAAATGGAATCGCCATGAGCTCGAATCGTCTTGGTTCGCTCCCAAGTCTTTGTATTGAAAATCACCAAGCGACCCGACACCGTAGGTTCGCCGTCCGCGACAACCATCCATTCGCCGTTCTTCCCCGCAAAGGTCAGTCCTGTGATTCTGCCCGACAAACCGTCGTCAAGTTTTTGAATCAGCTTGCCGTGCTTTGTCTCCCGCACGAGAACTCGGCCAAATCCACCGGAAGCCAAAAGCTTGCCCGTAGGGTTCCATGCCAAGGAACGTACCTCATCTTGATGTCCTTTCCATACTCCCGAGCCGTTGGTATCCTTTTCCGATAAGTCGAACAGTTCGACGGCTTTGCCTCGACCCACCGCCAATCTCGTCCCGTCCGGCGAAGTAGCCAACGCTCCCACCGGAAGAAAGCCCTTCGGCAACTCCCGCCACTTTCCCACTTTCCTCTCCGGTAATTCCGCCAATATTTCCGCGTCCCATTTTGCTCCGGTGGATAGCCACTCGGTAACTTGTTGGATTTCTTTTGCCGTTAATTGCTTCTTCGGCGGCATGTGCGGATCGCCATTTTCCTCGATAAGTTTCAAGAGTCGGCTTTCCTCGGGTTTTTCAAGATCGATCACCTTGCCCTCATCGCCGCCTTTGAGGGCCATTTCACGAGAGGTCAGTACCAATCCGCCCTTTCGCTTGTCCTCCCCATGGCACCGAAAGCAATTTTCCTTAAGTATCCGTAATCCATCCATGCCTTGGAGCGAAACACCTGCACAAGAAATCGTTGCAAGCAGTGCGAATATCGGAGTTCGCGAAAATCTTGGGCGCCATCTAAGCATTCGCTAGAGAAAATGCCGGCAATGTATTGTTTCGCAATCGAGAACCACTAAAAAAGAGCAATTCCCGTTTTCTACTTATGCTTTCCCACTGCAAACAAATGCTTCTGTCCTCGCAGGTACATCACGCCTTCCGAAAGAGCCGGAGAAGCCATTAACGGTTCCCCCATTTCGTGAACAGCAATTAATGCCGGCTCGTTTCCCGCCTTCATTTCGAACACGAGTCCATCTTCGCCTGAAAGATAAATCTTTCCGTTCGTCGCCACGGGCGAACCACTGAATCCAAATGCCTTGTGCGGGATTCGACTTCGGCTTAATTCCTTTCCGCTCTTCAGGTCGTAGCATGCGAAAATGCCGCCGTTGTGGAGGAGGTATACCTTTTCTCGATAAATAAGCGGCGTCGGCATGTAAGGTCCGCGCTTTACTTGACTCCATGCCGCGAACTCGTTCTTGGTTTTGCCCGGCTTCAGCGTAAGGTCCCCCAAAGCCTCCTCCCGTATCGCGAAGATGGGGCGTTCCGGAGCTCGTCCACTTGTCACTATGATGAGTCCTGCCTCGAAGACGGGCGTGGGGGCTGTGATTTTCGAACTGCCACCCAATCTCCAAAGTTCTTTTCCGGTTTCGAATTCATATCCGCGGATAAAGTTCGAACCGTTTGCGACCACCTGCGTCCGCTTCTTGCTCGGCACCACAGTCGGCGTGCCCCACGAAGGCAACTCGTCCCGAGGTGTTTTCCAGAGTGTTCGCCCCGTGCGGACGTCCAGCGCGGTGATAAAAGATTCACCCTGCGTGTCGCATTGGACGATGACTTTCCCGCCATGAATTACAGGCGAACTGGCGGAACCCCATTCGTAGCTGGGAAGGTCGTAGGCTCCAACGTCTAGACGCCCCAAGTCTTTCTTCCATAAAAAATCTCCTTTCACCGTGTAGGCGAACAATCCTTCGGAACCAAAAAAAGCCACGACGTGTTTGCCGTCCGTTGCCGGCGTCGAGTTGGCGTAGGTCGCCTTTACGTGACGTTTGTCTGTCGGTCGTCCCTTTGTCGCGGTTTTTTTCCAGAGCAGTTTTCCCGTGCGCTTGTCGTAGCACATGATCAGCCACTCGTGCACGGTTCGATCCTTTGACGCCTCACCCGAACCGTACAAACCCGGCTTGAAGGAGGCACCGGCTTCTCTGCTTACTGCTGTTGTCAAAAACAACGTTTTGCCCCACACGATCGGGCTCGAATGGGCCAAGCCCGGGATCTTGACTTTGAAGGCCAATCCTTCCCCCGTTCGCCCATCAAACTTCTCCGGCAAGTCCGGTCCTTCGCTTATTCCCGCAGCATGAATTCCGCGAAAGGAAGGCCAGTTTATATTATCGCCTTCGGCTTGCCCCGGAGAAATAAAACCCAACAGGGACAAGAAGCATGCGAACATTCCTTTCAGTTCTTTGTGCATGGTACCCGTCACACTTTAGGCAAAACGGTGAAATTATAAACTAGGCCGAAACTCGGCGAGTTCGGCTTTGGCGTGCAGGAATTAATAGCCTGCAGATGGAAAGGCGAGCTACTTGCAGCAGCCGGGAGAACCTTTGTTCTTGCTGCAATTCTCACACTTCTCGGCGTCCACGTTGCAGCATTGTTCGGTGCCTTTCTCGTCTCCACATTTGTCGCAGAGATCCTTGGCTCCGGCTTCGGAACCGCAGGAGGAGGCGAAGACAAGGCATATGGATGCGAGAGATATCAATAGTAGGTTTTTCATTCCATATAATCATTAGTCTCGACTAACTCGGGGTCAAGCTTTTTCATTCCATATAATCATTAGTCTCGACTAACTCGGGGTCAAGCAATCCCTTGTTCATTATTGCTTCGGCAAGTCTTGACTTTGTCTAGGCTTCCGGAAGGAACATGAGTGATGTCAGAATTCTTGAAGGTCGCATCCGGTTGGCTATGGGGACTTCCCTTGTTGGTGCTTTTGTTGGGTGGTGGAGTATTCTTCACTTTTTACTCAAGATTCCTTCCTTTCCTATATCTTGGGCATGGTGTTCGGGTATTGCTTGGCAAGTATGATGATGAGCGGGCGCCCGGCGAGGTGAGTCATTTTCAAGCCCTTTGCAGCGCTTTGTCGGCTACGGTTGGCATGGGGAACGTGGCGGGGGTTGCGATTGCGGTCACTACGGGTGGCCCCGGGGCTTTGTTTTGGATGTGGGTATGTGCCTTGGTCGGGATGGCGACGAAGTTCTTCACATGTAGCTTGTCCATCATGTATAGGGGCAAAGACGACGTGGGGCAGATTCAGGGTGGGCCCATGTATTTCATCGTGGAGGGGCTTGGCCCAAAGTGGAAGCCGCTAGCCATCATGTTTTGCATGTGCGGCATGTTCGGATGTTTGCCTTTGTTGCAGTCGAATCAACTTACACAGATCGTTCGGGATATGTTTTTCGAGCCCTACGGGTTGTTCGTGGGTTCGGAGGATAGGGAGAACTTTGGAAACGGTCTCTTCGGTTTGTGTGTGGCGTTGCTTGTGGGGAGTGTCATTCTTGGCGGTATAAAGCGGATCGGACGAGTCGCTGCATGGCTCGTTCCGGGTATGGTTATTCTCTATGGGGTATGCGCCTTGATCATTCTAGGGGGGCATTTGTCCGAGATACCCGACGCCCTGGCCTCCATTTTCAAGTATGCCTTTTCGGGTGAGGCCGTGGCCGGAGGGGCTTTGGGCACTGTCATTATGATTGGTGTCCAAAGAGCCGCTTTTTCCAACGAGGCGGGTATGGGGACGGAGGCTATGGCCCATGGGGCAGCCAAGACCCGCGAACCGATTCGCGAAGGAATGGTCGCTATGTTGGGACCCATGATCGATACCTTGATCGTATGTACCATCACGGGCCTAGTGATCCTAGTGACCGGAGTTTCGGAAGGCGGAGGAAAGGATGGCGTGATTTTGACGGCTCGTGCCTTCGAGGAGGGAATCCCGGGAGCCGGGCCTTACCTACTGCTGATCTGCGTGTTGTTTCTTAGTTTTTCCTCGATGATCGGTTTCTCCTATTACGTAACCAAATGCGGGTGCTTTTTATTTGGGTCGCGGGCAAGAATCCCATTGGCTATTTTTTACCTTGTCGCAATCGTGATCTCGGCAGTGGTGACCATGGGCGACGTCATCAACTTTCTGGACGTCTCCTTCGGCCTCATGGCGGTGCCGACCATACTGTCCTCCCTCTTGCTCGCACCCAAAGTCATGCAAGCAGCGAGGCAGTATTTCGCGCGGTTGGAGGGTTGACTTACTTATCCTCAGGCGGCCAATCGAGCCACTTGTCGAGAAAGCGAAAAGCCCCACGGTCAGCCTCAATATTAATATAAACCCCATCTCACCAATTGGTGCGAATGCATTGATGGGTTGACCGAGGGGGAGCGGGGAGTAGGGTTTGGGGGATGCTCGTTACAAAATTAGCGAAAACTTGTAATAGGCGAATCAATCGCAAGGCTCTACAATAACGATATGAAGAAACTACTGACCGCTATGTTCGTCGCCCTGCTGATGGTTGGGTGTGGGGAGGACACTAAAAAGCCTGCAGGGGATAGTCCCGAATCCAATGCTTCGTTAGTCGAAACCCCACCTGCGAAGACTGCGGAAGTCGGCGGGATTGACTTGGACGACAATGAAACCCGCAACAGGATCATCGCTGAGGCGATTGATTCGGGGAAACTTCAGATGAAAGGCGAGGAGGGCGACCAACTTTTCTACGCTCCGAATCAGCAAACTCCTTACACGGGATGGGGGAAGTTAATGTGGGGCAATGAGCAGGTGAAGCTTTTGGCTCAATTCGAGGACGGTAAGGGTGACGGGCTTTGGACGTTTTGGCACGAGAACGGGCAGAAGTCGTCTGAAATAAACTACAAGGACAGCAAGCCGGACGGGCATTCCACGATATGGCACGAAAACGGGCAGAAATTAATGGAAGCAAACTTTCAAGACAGTACGCCTATCGGTCTACAGACGGTTTGGTACGCAAACGGGCAGAAGCATAGTGAAATCTCTCACAAACTTCAAGGACGGCGTATCATTCTCTGGAATGCATTTGTCTGGAAACCCAATGGCGACAAGTGTCCTTTGACCAACCTCGTGAACGGGAATGGGGTTGTGGTTGAGTACAAAGAGGACGGGACCGAAAAGCGACGCGTGACCTACAATGACGGCGAAATGGTCAGAGCCTCCTCGCGAACCAAGGGAGAACTACCGTTGGACATCGAACCATCGGGAGATGTGAAATTCTATGAACTCAAGGATTTAATAACTAATCTAGGCGGACCGGTTAAGGCTAGGTATATTGACATTCAGCTTAAGTTGGAAGGGCTTGCGGGAGACTTTGAGAAAATTCTCGAGCAAAATGAACACCGTATTAGAGACAAAGCTCTTACCATACTTGGAAACTACACTTACGAAGATGCCCAACTAGATGGTTTTCAAGAGCGTGTTCGAGTTGATCTTAAAAAAGGTTTTTCCACCACGTTACGAAAATATCGTGATGGGGAGAGCGATCTGATTCGTCAGATTTCCTTTACCCAATTTGTTATTCAATAAATCTAAAGCTGCCCAAAGGCGTCCCGATACTTCCAAAACCCTCGCTTGACCCAAAATGGCGGCGAGTATTGGATGGAGGTCATGCCCGTTATAAAATTAGCGGAAACTTGTAATAGGCGAATCATTCGCAAGGCTCTACAATAACGAAATGAAGAAGTTACTTGCAGATGGTTCCGTTAAATGGAAGCGCGATCCCTTTTTCACCAAGAAGAAGGTTATATTTTTAGTATTGATCGTTCTTTTCATAGTGGTAACAAAGCTAACAAATTGGTTCACCGCATTTTTGCTTAATGCGGCATTTTTCTGTTTTTGGAAAGGTTACCAAGCTGAACATTCAGGAGTGATTGGTACGGAAAGTGGCACAGTAAAAAAAAGAGAAAGCCCAATAGCGTTTAAATGCTTGAGAAGTATGACGGGCATTATGGGAATAATGTTTCTGTATTTTGCAGGAGCAGAGGCGCTCAAGGATGCAAACATTGCCATGAACGATCCTGAAATCCGTTCTCGGGTCGAGACAGCGATTAATATCAAGAAACTTCAAGCGAGAGGCGAGAAGCAGAATGAACGTTGGTATACCTCTAAAGAGCAAACACCTTACACGGGATGGGTGAAGCAATGGTGGGCTAATGGGCAGATCAAGCTATTGGCTGAATACAAAGAAGGAAATATAATGACTGCCTTGGCTTGGAGAATCGGGGGTGAGAAGTGTCCTCATACAAACCTAGTGAACGGAAATGGGGTTGCGGTTTTCTACAACGAAGTCGGAACGGAATCGTTTCGCAAAACCTACAAGGACGGCAAGCCTGACGGTCTTTGGACTCATTGGTACAAGAACGGGCAGAAGGAGTACGAATGGAACTTTAAGGACGGCAAGCAGGACGGGCTTTCGACGGGGTGGTACGAGAACGGGCAGAAGAAGTCGGAACACACCTACAAGGACGGCGAAATAGTCGAAGACTAAAGCTGCTCGAAGGCGTCCCGATGCTTCCGAAACCCTCGCTTGACCTGAAAACCCGCTGGTATTGGATGGAAGGATGAAGAAGTTACTTGCCGCTACGTTCGTCGCCCTGCTGATGGTTGGGTGTGGAGGTGACTTGGCTGAAACTCTGCAACTTGAGCGGAGTGGCGTTTAATCGGGGAAACAGATACAATCCCCTTTCATCCAGTTGACGATTAACGATAATTTCAGAGTGATTTGCTAATGGAGTTGATTGCATATTCACCGATAAATATTCCTGATGGGTTTTGGGGTTGGTTACTTGGAATTGCTGCGATAATTTTAATTGTTGTCGGCATCGTAGCCCTAGCTCTGCTTGGATTCACGGCAAGGTGCCTAACCAACTATCCTACGGCATTAGTAGGTAAGGTTTCCTGGATTTGCGTTATGGTATTCTTCTTCCCATTCGGTTCCGCCCTATATTTCCTAGCGTATTTTCTGTTTGGGAGAAATGCCCAAGGTGGTGTTGATGCCAATCGCGAGGATAGGAATTACTTGGTTAAATGCAGACAATGCGGGGAAGGCATTTTATGGAATATAGAATGTTGCACTCAGTGTGGTGAACCGCGTCCATCAGGATAGGACTGCTCCTGCCAATTCCAGCCTTCCGAACCGACACCCTCCCCACCCTCAAGATCAAAATAAACCCCATCTCAACGTTTGGTGCGAATGCATTGATGGGTTGACCGAGGGGGAGCGGGGAGTAGGGTTGTGGTTATCAGTTACGAGGATGTAAAGATTGCACCCGCCTACACTTTCGTCGGAGTGATAATCGTCATATTGTTGTTTTCGGATACCATCGGAGTCGGTATATTCGTTGACGAATGGATTTTGACCCACTTGGAGGCGCATTGGTGGCGACGGCATTTGCTCTTGGGTTGAAAGGTCACAGTTTTGCTGTCTTATGGCATGATTGTCGTCGGGCTAATTCACTACAAATCGTATGGTCCATGGAAAAGCCCGCTCAAAGTCGATGAAGAAGGACATCCAAGTCGCCAATCGGCACGCCAAAAGACGTTTTTAAAAAATCTGATGACAGCTGGCCTTCTGGCATTGTGCTTTTTCGCTACGGTGCTGTTTGTCACCTTTTTTGCAACATGGGACGGCTTCACAGTCTTTGATTAACGCTACCCACCGCCCCGTCTCCATGAAGCGGTTGCCGTACAAAACTCCTGCTTGACCTGAAAACCCACTGGCATTGGAGAACTAGGTTTACTTTCCTTTGGGCGGCCAACCGAGCCACTTGTCGAGGAAGCGAAAGGTGCCTTGGCCGTTTATGGTGTGGGGACCTAGGAACCATTCGATTTCGGTCCTGTCGGGAATCTTTAGCCGGGTGTAAAGTCGGCGAATCTTCGAGTGCTCGGCGGCGACCCACTCGTCGGGGGCCACACCGTCGAAGTGACCCCGTTCGACCATGAAGGGTCGCGGGGCGATTAGAGCCGCCATTTCCGCATAGTTGAAGGTGTGACCCAAGTTGAATTCGAAGATTTCATACTCGCTCGTGAAGGGGTAGCTGTATCGGTCGTCACCGGGGCGCGTGGAACCGGTTTTGCGTATCCAGTCGTTGAAGTCGGCCGAACAAATCGAGAGACAATATCCGTCCACGAGAGCGGGAACGCGCATGGCGGTTTTACCTCCGTAGGAAAGTCCGTAGAATGCGATTCGCTTTGGGTCCGCGAAGGGGAGTTCGCCGAGCCATCGAACGATTTGTCGATGCTGGGCCACGATGAGTGAGAAGAGTGTCTTTCCCATCGGGTTGGCCTTCCTTTGGAGGGAACGAAACTTGTCTCCCATCAGGTACGGATTCTGGGGTGCGAAGACGACGTAGCCTTTCTCGCAGAGCTTGGCTGCGAAATCGTGATAGGCTCGATGATCGCCCTCGATCACGTCTTTTGGGCGGCCTTCCAGACCATGTTGGCATACAACCACGGGACGCCGCTCGCCTGGCTGAACGTTTTTCGGCACGAGGAGGACACCATAGGCGAAGAGCTCGGGGTACGTATCGAGAACGACTTCGTGCCCCGTCCATTTTGCCTCATCGTATATTTTTCGGGAACGAGGGGAGAGAGGGAGCAAATCCTCTTCGAAACGTCCAATGACTTCCTCCTCGAAACGTCGACGATGGGAAACCGTGCTATTGGCGTAGGCGACGAGAGACGAGAGGTTGGGCTGAAAGCCGCTCGTTCGGACAAGGTGAGATTTTTCAACAAGTTCTTGAACGTAAGAGGCGATCCCGCGGAAGGCTCGTTCCTCGCGAGCTTTCGAGTCGGGTAGGGCGCTTGCCGTTTTTTGGGTCTTTTCCCGCTTGGGTAAACGTCCATCGGGGGAAAGCGACTGCAAGAATTTCAACAGAGCTTGGCTCTCTCCCGGAGACCCTTTCCCATTGTCCCCGCTGGTAAATAAGCTGAAATCAGATTTGGTTGAACTACCCAAAGTTTTCGCTCTGGAAAACTCATCGCGGACATTAGCGAGGGTGGGCGTGATTAACCTGCCCGGAGCCGCGCCGGTGGAATTGATGACCACTTCCGGACCCTTGGCTGCTTCCACTACCAAAGCTCTGTCGACCAATAAATTTGCCAGCTCGGCGTCCCCGAAATGATTGAGGAATCCGAACAGGTTTCGCTCCAGTGGTTCACGCCACATGCCTTCGCGTGGCCCGAATTGTCCCGACACGCAGACGGCATCGACGCGTGTGTCGAGCACCCCAGCCTGCAAGGCGAGCATCCCCCCTTCGCCCCAACCGATCAGGCCAATCCTATTTTCCTTTTCCCTCTCGAACCAATCCACCAAAGCAAGTACTTTTTGGATTTCGAATCCCTGCAAGGTTCTCCCCATGAGAAAAGCCGAACGATGCAGGAATTCCCTGTCGCTTATTTTTATGCCCTTGCGTCTCTCGCTTTGGACTCGAACATTTCTCCCGACGAGCGCGGGCACGACCACTTGGCAACCACTCTCGACCAGCCTTCGCGCAAATTGACCGGATGGCGCGATTTTTGTCGTCAGTCCTGCAAAATCTTCCGGGCATTGATCGGCGTCGGGTATCGCGATGACGTTTGCAACAGGCTTTCGCCCTGTAGGTCGTAGTAGCAAGCCTTCCCCGAAAACTCCCTTCAAAACCGGCCAGCGTACAGCAAAAATCTCGTAGCCCGAACCTGTAGCTACCTTGGCCGACCTTGTGGTGGTTGCCGTTAGCGAAGGAGCTTCGAAGGGAACTCTTTTTTCCGTTATCCCTAAAATGCGAGCAAGTTGCAGTCGATTGTCGTCTAAGAAAGCTTCCTTGTTTTTCGGCGAAGATAAACCCTTTTCCCAATGATTTGATCGACGGACTAAGGTTTCGGTCAGTTTGCGATCGAGGAAGCGATGGGCGCCTTCAAGCATTCTTTCGGCAAGATCGCCTTCGAGAGTGAGTGGTTTAGTTCCCGGAATAACTTCTTTCTTAATCTCTTTGCCCAGTGCAAAAGAGCACGAAGATCCCAAAAGAAGAAGGCCCATGAGAGTCCGTTGAAGTAATTTCATGTCAGTTGCCTATAAACGAATGGCAACTCCTGTATCGCCCGCAAACCTTAACCTTGGGCTTCACTCTTAATTGTTTCCGGAGTTCAACAAATTCCGCCTGAATCAAAGTTGTCTATTTTCGAGGCTTGCTTTTCTTGTGCTCGTGAAATTCAGGCCACGAAAGCTTGCCGTCCTTGTTGGCATCGGCCTTGGGGTTTTTCTTGAAATAATGGTTCTTCCAATATTCGGCGTCCTTCGGAGCATTCATTAATTTCTTGTGAGCGTTCAGTTCGGGCCAAGACAAATCCCCGTCCTTGTTCGTGTCTGCCTTTGGGTTCTTCTTGAAGTAATCGTTTTTCCATTGTTCGTTGCTCTTTGGTTTTTCGGGTATGCTTTTGGGAATGCGGGCGAGCAGTTTGGAACGATACTTTTTCAGCGTTTTTTCATGGCTTGGATCAAGAGCGAGATTATCCCATTCTTTTGGATCCTTCGTTACGGCATAAAGTTCTTCCTTGCCGTTTTCATAACGGATGTAGCGCCAGTTGTTTGAGCGCAAGGAATAGTTTTGCTTGGCGGGGTCGTAGTAACGGGCCCATTTGTAAAGGGTGGTCAGGGCTTCGTCGGGGCCGGCCCATTTCCCTTCCGCCGGATTGGTCAGCAAAGGCTTGAGCGAGAAACCGTCCAGGGGGCGTCCCTTGTCGTTCTTCATGGTATTGGACGGGAGGGCGCAAAGGTCGAGTAGGGTGGGGTAGAGGTCGACGAGGGAGACCGGTCGATCGCAGGAACCGCCGACCTTGGAAACTCCCGGCGCCCGTAACACCAAGGGCACACGGGTGCTTTCTTGCCAAAGGGAGTTTTTGTACAAATAGTCCTTTTCGCCCATTCCCCAGCCATGGTCGCTGGTGAAGACGATGATCGTATTGTTGTTGAGGCCTGAATCTTCGAGTGCGTTCAAGAGGTTTCCGATCAAGTCGTCCACCGATGCCACGCTTGCGAGATACGCCTGAATGAACTTTTTCAAGGCCAGTCCGCGATCCCCCTTGTAAGAGGCGACCAGGCTGTCAAACATTTTTGTTCCGCGGTCTCCACTGCGGTCGTCCTCTGTCGAGGTTACGGTTTTCTTGAAGGTATCCTCGTCGTCATTCTTCTTGATGACGGGCAACTCGATTGACTCGAGTGGAAAGCGATCGAAGTACTTTTTGGGAACGATCAAGGGCGTGTGTGGACGAACGAATCCAACTCCCATAAAGAAGGGTTTGTCACTCTTTTCCGATGCAAGCTCTTTCAATCGCTTGACTGCCCATTGAGCGTTCAACTCATCGCCCGTTGGGTCTCGGTCGTTCTCCGACTCGTACTTGAGTTCGCGTTGTTTCTTCCAGCCACCGGTCAGCCACGAGTAGGGTTTTCCGGTATCGGGTGACTTTTTGTGCGAGACTTTTTCCAGTGGACCGAAGGTGCCGTCTATAATCCCGAAGTCGTCACGGAACGGCCTGGGAACGCCAAGGTGCGGTATTTTGTCCTTCCCGTCGAAAAGGAATGGACCGTAGTCGGATGGGTGTCCGTACTCGTTCCATTCCTGACGGTCTCGGTTGTGCATGATTTTTCCGGTGCCTAGGGTGTGGTAACCGTTGGCCGAGAAATGAGCCATCATGGTGCGCGAATTCTTGAGGATTTCGTTCTTGTCCCAGTCCTCGAATCCGAACTGCTGAGAGGTGTGCGGGTATATCCCAGTCGCGAAACTTGCCCGCGAGGGATTGCAAATGGGAATATTGCAATGAGCTTGGGTGAAGGAAACCCCGCTATCTATAAGCTTCTTGATGTTCGGGGTCTTTACTTGAGGATGCCCTCCGAGGGTCTCGACGTAATCGTTGAGGTCGTCGCATACAATGAGCAAGACATTTGGCTTTTCAGCCGCCTTCAAGTCGCCGAACAGGCTCCAAGTGAATAAAGCGATAGAGAGGATATGCAGGATTCTCATTTGGCAAATCACCAAATTAGTAATCTTTACTCATCTCCACAACGAAAGAGTTTCCCTTTGAAGAACTTCCGACCATCGAACACACTTGACCGTAGTCACTTTTGAAAAGATAATGATTTATCTTGTTTGCCGGGATAGCTCAGTTGGTAGAGCAACGCATTCGTAATGCGTAGGTCGTCGGTTCGAATCCGATTCCCGGCTCCATTTTTTCTTGGGATTGGTCAGTGCTCGTACGGTTTCTGGCCGGTTCTTTGCTTTTAGGTTAGAGGAATGTAGCAGTTCCCATTACTTTGTGAGTATGGGGCTGAGAAGTTTAGTCCAGCGGGCATAGCCGGAGGCGTTCATGTGGAGTTTGTCCTTGAGCCAGATGTCTGGAAGGGGTTGGCCGTTCTTGCCTAGCATGACTTTGGATATGTCAACGAAGTGCAGTCTTTTGTCCTTAGCGGAGTGGTTTGCGATGAGGCGATTGCATGTTTGGTAGATGTCCCATTTGCTCATGCGTTTGGGAGAAGGTTTGGCGGCTAGATAATGAATCTTGATTTTGGAATCGAGGGCATGGACTCGCCTTACGAATTCTAGAAAGTCGGTGAAGACTTGCTTGGGTGGTTTTCCTGACCAGAGGTCGTTTTCTCCGCAATATAGTACAATCACCTTTGGCTTGTGGCGGGCGACGACGACGTCGAAGTAGTGTAGGACGTCGGAAATATGGGAGCCTCCGAATCCGCGGTTGAGAACTTTGCGGTCGGGGAAGTCCGTGGTCAGGCTTTTCCACATGCGAATGCTCGAGCTACCCGTGAAGAGAGTGAGGTCGTCGACGGGTTTGCGGTCGGCGTCTTCCTTTTCGAAGGTGGCTATCGCATTCGAGAATCGCGCGGGGTCGGCCTTTGCAGTAAGCGAATTGCTCCATGATATGACGATGGCGAATAGCGTAATAAGTTTTATCATGAAGAATTTTATTGCGGATTAGCTAGATATTGAGGCAATTATTTCGTATCACTATTTAAATTCGGATTTCTTATGGATTTCCGGCTCCTCCGTAAATCACCAACCACAGGCTACCATGAAAAAGAAATTTCTGACTATCGCAATTGGGGCAATCATTGCCTTTCAGATGGCCCAAGCCGAAGACGAGCCTAGGCGTGAACGAGAGACGAATGCCGATCGAGAAGTTCGCCGAGAGGATTCCCGATCCGGAGAAAGGGAGCGTGATCGTGTGCCTGAAGAGCGTCGTGTTCGCAGTGATCGCGAGGGTGATCGCCGCCCCGCTCGGGAAACTCCACCAGGTGTTCGTTTTCGCGGAGAGGGTGATCGTCCGCCCCCTCCACCTCCCATTCGCCGTGAGGGAGAGCGTGAAGCCGGAGTTCGGCCTCCTCCCAGGGAAGGTGACCGCGGTCGTCCTCCTTTCGTCCGCCGCGTTGGTGAGGGTGATCGACCAGCTCAAGGTCGTCCGTCTTTCCTTCGGGAAGCTGATGGACGCGAACGTCCCCAACGCGTTCATCCTCAACAAGCTCGCGAGGGGGGTGCTCCCTCGCCTGAGCGGATACGGCAGGAACAGCAGCGTGGCGACCGGATGGTCGGTGCTCTTCGGGAGGAACTTCGGCGCTCGCAGCAGCTTAACGCCGAGCTTCGCAACCGTATGCAGTTGCTTGAGCAACGTCTTAAGAGGTTGGAAACTCGCTGATTTACTTTCTGATTTTTAAAAGTTCTAGAGCAATTGCCAACCACGGTTCGTGTTGTCGGGTGGTCTTGCTTCAGATCTGACATTGGTCTAGAAGGTCTTTTGATGAAAATTTCTTATTTTGCTTTGCCTTTTTTGCCGCTCATATTTGCCGGATGTGAGGGTGATGGGGGAGCGGCGAGCGATGTCGGGCCTAGTACTTTCGAGCAAGTCGAAACTTTGGATAGGCTGAAAAAGGAGCTCGAAATTCTGAAGTGGGAAAACAGTCGGCTAGCCTTGAAGGTTATCAAGGTCGATGGAAGTCAACTTGTGCGGGATAAAAATACGGGACTTTGGCATCACGATGTGAACCGGGTGCCTTTTACGGGACGAGCCATCGAAACTTATGCCAACGGGGGGCCCAAAGGAGAAGCCAGTTTCTTGAACGGAGGACATGACGGCATGTCGCGTTTCTGGTATGAGAGTGGTGCCCGCAAGGAGGAATCCCAGTGGTTTGACAATCGGCGGCATGGCTTTTTCCGCCGATGGGATGACGCGGGTAAGCTTATCGAGTCCAAGCAATTTAAAAACGGTGAATTGATCGAAGTGTTTGTGGAGTTTCGCTAGGACGAATGTTTGTTTGTGCCGGTGTTCTCTCGCAATGTCTTGCTCGTACGTCGCCTTCTGTCAGAACAAAAGCTTCAATCAGTACCGACTTGCGCCTCCACTTCACCCAACCATTGCGGTTTTTCAAAAAAGAGTGGACCGCGGGGAGTATTGAGAATTTCTCGTAGAAGTATCTGGTAACTTCTCTTTGGTTTACCAAAACCGAAGGTGATGAGCAAATCGATCCGTTGGTTTGGTTTTTCAAGGTCATCGGCATTGGTCACGCGTATGGTTCCTCCAACTCCTTTTCGGTCAGGGCAGAAGTAGTACAGATTGGAAGGGAAGTATTTTTCGTGAATTTCCGATACGAGATCTTCAACTCGATAGCCTGAATTTGCCAATTCCTCAAGTACACTCGAGCTAGGCTTTTTGCCTAATAGTCCTTCGTAAATCATGCTCGCGTTCTTTTTATTCAGACTCGTTCCCTTCAAAATTCCGGTAGGCAATGCTCTTTGCTCGAACTCGATGAGAATGTCTCCGACTCCGGCGCCATTGCGTTTGATTCCACGGTCGAAACGTTTCTTCGAGTCTTCTGGTTTTAGACCGATCATAAAGCCATAACCGTGCGTAGATCGATCCATTCTCAGTCTGTACTTGAGTCCACGGTCGAAGTAAAGCGTGCCTGAATCCCTCTCAGTCTCGTTTGTTCCATTAACATCCGTCGATGTGACTTTTTGGGTAAAAGTATCGCGTTTGACCTCAAAATGCCCTTGTTCCAGTTTTACCGGGAGTAGTACCTCAATGGCAGTGAGGGTCGCGGTTTGCCATTGAATGCCGTCTGCTTCGGCAGCGGATAGGATGGGGTTGAAGGCTTGGGCACCGATTTGGCTTTTGGGCTGTTTGGCAATGTGCCTCCAATGTTTGCGCCAATTCTTGGCAAAGGCGATGGACCATTCCTCCTTGCTCCCTTCTCGCAACTGGGCAATTAGGGCATCGTTCTTAATCCCCGAAAGCAAGTTGCGAAATTCGTCTTCCTCGAGAGCAAAGACCGAATTTTCGACGAATTTTGTTAAATCCCGATCGCGGATGGAATCGAATACTGCACGACCAAGTTGATTAAAGGGGTGAGGCTGAGCGAAGGCAGTTTGCAGACAAAATAGCCCGAATAGGAAAACGGGGAAACACACCTTTAGAATGCTCATGAAGCCAAACTAGTTACAGATTGGTTCTCATACAAGAGTGAAGATTCGATTAGCGACGTAAAATCCTCTATTCCCTCCAAATGAATCTATTTTTAGAAAATAGCGGACCGCTTCTATCGATTCGAAGGTTTCTTTAATTCTAGTTTCGGTACAGATTGTTCTTTGCCAAACGAAAATCGGTCGAGAGTCTTTTTCAGCGATGTAAATCGCCTAGAGGCAAATCGTACAAGAGTTTTTTCTATTAAGACGTATTTTACAGCTAAAAGTTGCTGGCATTCGAAAAAAAACGGTTGCCAGTGGGCGGTGAACTGGAAGATCTAGGCAAATTTCGGATTTTCTCTGTATCGTCTTGGATTTAGCTGGGTTGACTTGCGGGCGATCACCACCAATCTGGATTGTATGAATTTTCTCATTCGAGGTGTGTGCGTGGTGATTGCGATATGTTTCCTCTTGTTCACCGGTTGTCGTAACTCCTCGCAATTTTCAAAATCCCATCCTCAAGAGTACGACTTCGATCAGGCATCGGAGTCCGGTGCAAACAAGATGAATGAAGACTTGGAGGCTCTTCGGTTCCGCCTGCCTGGAGCGAGAAGTTTTCCTCAAAGGTTCGAACTTTTGAATGGTCGTGATGTTGGCCGTGTGCTGGACGGAAAGACTTTCTTAGTCAACCTCCCTGGCGTTCATCCATTGCTTGGCGAGAATGTTCCCTTAAGGGTACGGGGTCTGCATGCCTTGGCATTGCCTCCGCCGAGAGATGAGGACCTTTCGAGTGCCATTACTCAATGGAATCAGTTGCGCAAGCTTATCGAGAACACCCAACGGATAGAGCTTCGCCGCCTTGAGCGTGGCAAAGATAAGTTTTATTTGTTGGCTGACGTTTATCTGGATGGCGAATTTCTTAGCCAAAATCTGTGCGGTGGTCCTCCCTTGCCTTCCGATTGAAGGGTTGCGCCCATCCCGATTCCGGCCTTACTTTCGTAGTAGATATATGAAAAAAATTATTTGCCGTATTTTGCTTCCTTGGATCGCCGTACTCACTACAGGAATTGCTTTATCTCAAGATCGTTCCCGCAAAGGTGATTCGCGCAAGTACGCCTTGTCTCCTGTGGCCAAAGTGGATTCTACAAAGCCCCCCACCTTGGAGGCTCGTCGCTTGGGTCCTCACAAGCTGATCGACGGTGAACTTCCGGAAGACGGGTGGCGTTCCACTTGGACCGCCTGGTACAAGGAGAATCCCACGCTTACTTTTGATCTCGGTGCCGAAAAGACTCTCGGAGTAATACGCATCTTCTTCCAACCGTGGGATCGTAGCGATGAACTGGCTCAAGTTAAGGTGGAGGTGAGCCGTGACGGCGTGAACTACGTCGACTTCAATACTTATGCCGGCTTTGTTGGTGAACGTGGCAAGGGTGCATGGGCTGAAATGGATTTGCGTGCGATCAAGGCCCGTTTCTTTCGTCTCACCCCTAGGTTTCAAGGATGGGGCAACCTCTGGGGTGAAGTAGAATTCTGGGAAATCAAGAAATAGCCAGATTCACTCATGGTCACTTTCGCAGGAAACGTCTAACTCCACAGGCGTAGCTTTCTGAGCATAGGGGTGCTTGGCGTAGGTGTTTTCACCTTGGCCGATCTTCTATGAGCCGAGTCCGTTGCCGGTGTCGGTTCTTCCCACAAGGGATCATCCACCTTCATCTCGACGGTGGGCCGCCCCATACGGGCCTCATTGCCCCCAAGCCCGATGTACCCGCCGAGATTCGCGGGTCCTTCGCTCCCATTCCTATAAAGCTCGCCGGACTCCAAGTCAGCGAACTTCTTCCAAAGGTAGCCGGTATCGCCGATCGACTGGTTCCTCACAAGGGAGTGTTGAACTCCGCACGGCCAAGTATCTAATACCATGAATCGAAGAGCAAGGGGAAGTGCGAGAGGTATCGAGGCACCTCTCGCTCGCTTTATGAGAGGGCTGGGTCGTAGAGGAAATAGTTCTTGCTATCACTTTCCCTTTTCTCCTTACATTATTACATGAAACTCCTAGTAGTTCTCTCCTTAGCCTCTTTCATACTGGCCGGCTTCTCGAGTTGCGCTTCTGCCTTTAAAGTGAAGACTGACGGAACCTTCGGTCAATCGAAAGTTGTGCATGATCTTAGTCCGGAATACAGGTTAGATGGCTAGTTGATGGCCTTGCGCAAACGGTGGTGGTTTGAAACTGGCAAGTGCGGCGCCCACTATCGCGTCATCTCGCCACTCTCTACCGCAACTTTGGCATCGATTTCTCCGTAAGCGCCATTACCGACCTGAGTGGCCGTCCTTGCTCACATATGCCTTCATGGGAAATTCAAGTTACTTAAAAAGAAAAATCGGTCAAGTGAAGTTTTGACCCGCTTTTGCGATTTAGGTGTAAATCCACCTCTGTTTTTGTTATAATGAATGTGTTGTCGGATTCTCCGCGGGATGAATTACTGAACTCGGCCACCGCCAAGTGCTATCCCCATAACTCGAAGAGCAAGGGCAAGTACGAGTAGTATCGGGACGCCTTCGGGTTGATTTAGTCAGAAGCGGATTTTGCAGTCCGGCAGGGCGTTCCTGAGCATCGCCTTCTGGTCTTCAGGTATGGAGTTGAAGTAGATGTGCAGGATGCGTAAATTTTTCATCCTAGCCAGCGGCCTCAGGTCGGTGATTTTGTTTTCGAAGATGAGCAGTTTTTTCATTTCGCGTAACCCCTCCAGCGGTGTGATGTCAGTGATTTGATTCATGCTGAGATCCAGCGTTTCGAGTCTGGGCAATCGGGCCAGCGGCGAGACATCTGTGATGCGATTCCCGCCGAGCCATAGTTCGGTCAACTGGGTCAAACCAGCTAGGGGTGTGAGGTTGGTGATGGGGTTGTCGATGAGTTCTAGTTTCTTTAACTTGGTCAATCCCGCTAGTGGGTTGATGTCTGTGATCCTATTGAAGCTGAGGTCCAATGACTCCAACTCGGTCAACTCTGCCAGCGACGTGATGTCGATGATGCCGCTTTCTTTACTCGAAGTATTTTGGAGGTCCAAGACGGTCGCCTTGTTTTCCTTCGCTTCGCGAATCTTGTCGTCCAAGTCAAGCACCCCAGTTGAAGCAGGCTTATTGGCATCAGACCAACCGAATGAATTCTCCTCCTCATCAGGGTCCCCACACCCAACCATCAGCAGGGCGACGAACATAGCGGGAAGTAACTTCTTCATATCGTTATTGTAGAGCCTTGCGATTGATTTGTCTATTAGAAGTTTTCGCTGATTTTATAATAAGCCAACCCATCAATGCATTCGCATCAAACGGTGAGTTGGGGTTTATATTATTCTTGAGGCTGATTCGGGTATCGGGGAGGTCTGCGGAGAATTGCGGGGCGTGGGACGGATGGGACGGCAGTTTTGAACTTCTTTACTATTGTTTACATATCCATATTCATTGTTTCTCTATCGCAATAAATAGGAATTACCCGTCCCAAGCGTCCCATTTCGGGTCAAGCCCCCGCATAACTCGAAGAGTCCAGACTATCCGATTTGTTATTTGACTATATCCTGAAGCAGACTTTTGGTCGATCCATGAAAAATGCGATTGTTCTGCCATTACTTTTCATTGTTTCTACAGTTTTAGGTGCGAATATCATTGGAGCCCAACCTAACAATAAATCACCAGAGTGGGGCAAATCTGGTGAAGGGATTTTTATAGATGATACACGCAAGAGCTTAAAAAGATTCAGTGCAGTTCAAAGATCGTTTTGTGGATCACGGAGCAAATTACCTGTTCAATCAAATACTCCCATTACTGTTTCAATATTTTCTGGTGATAGTGAAAAAATGTACGTCTATATTGGGCTGACAACAAAGGATGTGAATGTCCAGTCATGGACGACAAATAGACCAGATCAATACTGTTTTTATTTTGCTGGTGGCCCTAAATATTCTGGGGTTCATGATTCTGAATTTGGTCGATCTCGACGCAGTGATTGGAGACCATCCATTGTCCCCGCGATTAAGTCTGGAGACAAGTTGACCATTGTATACGAGAAAGAAAAGGGCAGTGTTATATTTAGGAGAGATAAAAAAGTTGTATACAAGGGTGTTGGTTTTAAGGGCGACCTTTTCCTCTCTGGCATGGTTAGATACCCGAAGGAGAGGATAATCATTGAAGCTCTAATCAAGGAAAAATAACCTTTCTACTCTCCACACCCCGCCATCAGTAGGGCGACCAACGCAACGGCCAGTAGCTTCATCATTTCGTTACCCTAGGCTCGCAACGTCATCATTCAAGCTTGCAGGGGCTTTGGTCCAATGTGACGGTCAATCTTCGGGGCAGGGGCAACCGCTTCATGGCGGCGGGGTGGTGGGGGTGGTTTAGGGGGGTTACTCCAGGAGATTGCCGTCTTCGTCCCATTCCTTATAGGAAATCGATTCGCCGTCCTTGAAGGTGGCTTCAAACTCCTTCTGCCCGTTCTCGTACCATTCGGTCCACAGACCGTGCTTCTTGCCGTCCTTCAAGGTGGCTTCCCATTCCTTCTGCCCGTTGTCGGCTTTCTCTACAGCAACCCCCGTAAAGGGTTCCCCTTTGAAGTAAAAGAGGCCGTCTCGTAATTCAATGTCATCACCATCGACCACGACCTTAGCTCCTTCTGCAGTCTTCGCTTCAGTTGTTTCTGCAGACGATTGATTGGTTTCGAGGGGAGCGACGGATGTCTGTTTGGATTCGGAACTATCCTCCCGCTTATCCGCCTTCTTGTTCGCCTCGATCTTCTTGAGCAGTTCTTTGGAAAGTTCCTGCCCCTTGGTGATCTGCTCGGGGGTCATTTTCTTAGCGAGGAGGTCTTTACCCTCGGCAATAATTTGTTTGGGTGTCTTAGTCAGGCCCCAAGCATCGTTTAAGTCGATCTCGGCTTTTTCCGCGGAAACGAGATACCAAGCATAAGCGGCGACATAGTCACGAGGAACGCCTTCTCCATTTTCATAATGCCACACAAGGTTCTGTTGTGCATTCAGAATCCCTTTCTCTGCGTCCACCTTGTACTCCTCAAAAATTTCCTTCATCCATCCATACATGAAGGTGCCGGGGGTTTGGGACGCTTCGAGAGGCTCGACCGACTCGGAATCATCCCCACATCCAACCATCAGCAGGGCGACGAACATCGTAAACAGTAGTTTCTTCATATCGTTATTGTAGAGCCTTGCGATTGATTCGCCTATTACAAATTTCCGCTTCTTTTATAACGAGCATCCCTCCATCCAACACTCGCCACCGCTCGGGTCAAGGGGAGTTTTGACCCACTTTTGCGATTTAGGTCTAAATCCACGTCGCTTTGCGTTATAATAAGGACATTGGCGGGTAACACCGCAGGAGAGTGCGAACTTATCAAACGCAGATATGGATCAGGAAACAATTACTACCGAGGCTCCGGGTATAGATTCGGGAGCAGATACCAACGCAGGCATTTTGTCGGAAGCCGATTTGGCGAGTTCCTTTTTGGAACGAGTCGAGGAGCAACCCGAGGAGAAGCCTGCCGATTTCGAGGCAACCGATGATTCGGGTGCAGAAGCGGAAGAGGAAAGCGAAGGCAACGTTCTTTCACAGTCTGAACAGTCCGAGGCAACAGAGACTGCGGAACTTCCTCGATGGATCGCCCGTTGGTTGGAGCGGGATCTCTTGGAAACGGAATAGTTGTAGGGTTGCCAAGGTCTTGGCCTAGGGTATGGTCGAAGAATGTTTGTTTCCAACCTTCATTCTTTCAAAGTCATGATCAAAGACCTTACGTCTCTTCTTGTACTCTCTTTTCTGTTCCTGTTCGCCTCCTGTGGTTCTTCGGATGACTCGGGTGGAGGACAGGATGGCGGGTCCGGTTCCGCGAGTTCCGCATCACAGTCCGGCACCGTCGACATTTACGATCCCGAGGTAAACGGAACCTTCGTCACTTGCGGTCGAGTTTACGAGGTGGACGTTTCCGCCTGGCCTTCCGAGGGTTATCCTACCGGCGCCAGCGGGACTTATCGTTACGTGAGCGAGGACCGTTTCGATGGTCCCACGGACGGGAAGATGCCCGACGGCGTGACCACCACGGGCTTTACCCTCAGCCGGAAGGGGTACGACGATCTTTGGACCATTATGTCGATATCGGGAATCGACGGCACTTCCGACGGTTATCCTTGGGACAGTCAGTCCTCCACTACGGATTGCCCGGACGGCAACGTTACTTGGAACAACGGCGGTATCGTAAAGGCACCTTGATGAGGTAAGCCTTTGCCCGCTTGCGGCGGGCGGATTCGTTACTCCCGACTTTTCCCGATTTGCAGTTTCTTTACTTGTTGCTCGAGCACTTTCGAGTAGTCGTTGGATCGCTTCAACTCCCAGAGTAGAAATACGTTGAGGAGGATGGAGACGGAAAGGACTATGGTGATCTTGAGCTTGCGAGCTGGTTTCATGGGTTCGGTTTTTTGCGAGGAGCGAAGGCTAGGGAACACTGGATGGGGAAGGCGCAGGTGCAACCTGAGCTTGCTTCGGGTATGAGGAGCAGACCGCCGGCTGGGATTGCGTTTATCCAGCATCCGGGACGGGTGACGGAGGTGATTTTTTTGAATTTGCCGGTAGATGGTAGGTAAGCCGTTGGGTTTTGGGAGCGAAAGTAGAGAGCATTGGCTGAAGCGGATAGGGAACCGCAACCTCTGCCTCGCGATAATTTTCTACCTTCGACGGGGATGCCCGTGCGGAGGTTGTAGATCATGGGCTCGACGTACAGTTCGTCGTTGAGGACGACGGGGTGACGATCCTGTTCGCCATGGTCACCATTCAACTTGAGTCGGTTGTCCTGCGTCTGTTCCCAGAGCAGCTTTCCGTTGCTTGCGTCGTAGGCGCTGACGTCGTATCGCACGGTCTTTTCGTTTCTCGAGTTGACCACGGCAAGGACGCCTTTTGCTGTAACTACATATAGGTTTTGCACGGCTTTCTTGGTGGGTAGGGGAATGCGCCTAATCGTTCTTCCGGATGCGACTTCGAGGGTTACCAGGTAGCCCTTTCCTTCGCCCAAAATCTTATCGTAGGGAACATGTCCTTCTTTGGCGGGGGTCGGGCATTCTATGAAATGCAAGCCTTCGGGACCGGCCGCTATGCTCGAGTTTACGATGGATCCACCACCGGCGGGCAGGTAGGTCCAAACAGGTTTTCCAGTGCGCGGGGCGATGGCAAAGAGACTGTCGCTGCAGACGGGAGGGCGATTGTCCCAGTAGGCTTCGCGGATTCCCTCGTGCCCGTAGTCTCGTCGAATACCACCTTTCTTTACGGCGGAGCCCAAGAGGAAATCTCCTGCTTTTCCGACGTATCCCCATTCGTGATTTTCGGCGTTGGATGCAACGGGAATGGTTAGGCGCCGAACGACTTTTCCGGTCAGAACGTCCAAGGCGAGGCATTCGGCTCCACTCGCAACGAACATATAATCATCGTCCACACTCATGGAACCGCAATCGCGCATGATGGCGATACGGCGGGATTCGGGCACTTCGGTTTCCCAAAGGACGGCCCCGTTATAGGCGTCGACCCCGAATACTCGCTCGTTACCCGGGATGAAGAGAAACCCATTCTTCCACAGTGGGGAGACGGAACGGTGATGACGATCAAGTAGACGTTCCGGACCGGGTCGGCCGAACCATTGGATGGAAAGATCGGCCGCTACGCTCTGGTCTTCGCTGCATGCGGTGTTGCCGGAGCCGGCATAGAGGTGTGTCCATTCGCCGCCACCTTCGATGGGAGGCTTGGATAGTTGCTTCTCCAGGTTCGGGCCAAGAAGGGCTACTCCGTCACGTGGTTGAAGAAGTCGGAGAAGTTCGTCTTCTGGCTTTCCCCGAGGACTTGGGTTGACGATCAGGTTGAAGATATGATCGGCGTAGGGCAGGGAGGTGCCCTTGCGTTCATGGATAACGATTTCGTTGCCGTAGAGTCCTGCGGCGTCGAGACGTAGCCTCAGTTTTTCGGCTTCTTCAGTATCGGTCATGGAGATGATGACTCTCAGGTCGGACAATCGCGCGATCGAAGCGGCGAGAGAAGCTTCCTCGGCACCAATTACCAAACAGTAGCCTTTGGTCGCTTTTGTGGTGGCCAGCGCTTTCTTAGCGAGAAAATCGTTTTTCGGGAAGGAGGACAGGGAGGCGGGTTTAACGCGTATAGGTTCTTTTTCACCCACGGAAAAACAGTGGACGACGCCCATATCCGTGCTGACTAAAAGTTGTCCTCGAATGATTGCAAGCGAATGAGCATTTCCCGTGACTGGTAGAGTTTGGGCAAGGGAACCGTCACTACGAAAGATGGCTACTTCGTCTTTTCCACCGGCGAATTTCAGGTCGGCCGCCTCAATGAATGCATGGGGATATTTTTCGGGAATCGACTTGGCCGGGATGCTCGCGGATTTTCCTCTTCGAGCCAAGTGTCCCAAGAAGGCTCCGGCGGGATCGCGTCCGGTGGGCGCGAATAGTCTTCCGTTTTTGCGAGAGAGGTAGCCTTGCGGCGAAATGCTTAGTGTCTCTTGATCCAAGATTCGTCCGTTGCGGATATCGAGAGAGAAGAGAAAGGTTCCTTGAGTTGGAAAGAGCCCGGCTCCGAAATATGCTGTTTGACCGTCTACGAGAATGCCGGTCCGAATGGGGTGTTGGTGGATGATTCGACCATTGCCGGGGATACGGCGATCTCCCAATTCGATAGGTCGCGTTTTCCACAAGAGCTTGCCGTCGGAGGCGTTTAGGCAACGAACATAACCATCGTCCCCGCCAAAGAGAACTTTTTCGCCCGCGACAGTGGGTGCGAGGCGGATTGGAGCCTCGGCAAAGTGGCTCCACAATTCTTTACCATCGGTCAGAGAAAGGCAGCGGGTTTGGTCATCGGCCGAGGATGCCAAGTAGAGACGGTCGCCCACCCCGACGATATGGAAGGCGCGATCAAAGATCACCCGAGGTTTCAAGTTGTACTTTTTGTGCCAGAAATCTTGCTTGGCGGGAGGGGGCCATGCAGGTTTCGGCGGCATGCGAAGATGGTGCGTCCAGCGAAGAGACAGTTCCCCCTTGATGCTCGCGGCGCCTTTTCCCGACTGTTCGTTGTCGTGCAGGAAAGTAGGCCAATCCTCGGTTGCGTTCCGACTGGCGACAGCCTCGATCGAGGGGAATAGTTTTTTGCGCTCGATGAACAAGTCCGCGATTTCCTTCGGTTCCAGCGAGCGATTCCATAAAGTGACTTGCTCCAGACGACCCTCGAACGGATAGTGTTCATTTTCGTCGAGGTAGGCGCCTAAGGCGAAACGTCCTTTTGGTGGATATAGGATGGACCCGTTCTGGACCTTTGATTCCGCGGCAAGCTTTCCGTCCATGAAGATGCGTTGCACTTTGCCGTCGTAGGTTCCCGTGAGGTGATACCAGTAACCGGGTGAATAGGGGAGTGTGGTTTTTAGGTAGGTTAGCCTTTTCTTGCTTTCCGAGGAAATCGCGAAGAAAAATGAATTTTTTACATATCCGAGAAGCCATCCTCGTTCGAAGGAACCGTTGTCCTGAATGGCCCCCAGAATACCACCCCATTCGATTGGCTTGTCCACTCGGGCCCAAGCGGTTACACTTATATCCTTGGTGGGGAGATTGGCCTTCTGGATGTCTTCGGAGAGGATGATTCCCCGAAACTCCTTGGAAGCTTCCAGCGCCAAAGGTTTCTCATTTGTAAGTGAAGCGGATCCCAGAACCTTTCCCATCCACGGTCCCAACGTCGACTTTAGCGTTTTCTCCTGTAAGGTCGTGGAGTCGAAACGCCATTGCCCGACTCGCTCATCTCCCGATAAGTCAGTGATGACAAATACGAAAAGGATTGCAAGGAAGGCCAATCTCAAAGCTGCGAAAGACAAAGCATTCATCACTCATCTATCTTTCCCATAGGTCGTAAGTAAAGTTGATTCTGGTTTCCCGAATCGACTTTTTCTTGCCAACTAGATGGTGGCAAGGTCTCTTGATTCCCATGCTTGCCAATTGTTTTCGTTTGGGCACCAACCTTTTTCCGGTTTGGTCCGTGTTGGTCGCCCTAATTGCCTTGTGGTGGCCCTCGGCTTTTCTTTGGTTCGGCAAAGATGCCATTACAGTCGGCTTGGGAGTGATTTTACTTGGGATGGGCTTGACCCTTTCGGTGGATGATTTTCTCCGAGTGTTGAAGTATCCAAAAGCGGTTGGGATCGGGGTCGTTCTTCAGTTCATAATCATGCCCGTTCTCGGTTGGGGAATCGGCTATCTTTTTGACCTTCCCAAGGGTTTGGCTGTCGGATTGATTCTGGTGTCTTGTTGTCCGGGTGGAACGGCTTCCAACGTCGTGGTTTTTCTTGCTCGGGCGGATGTCGCTTTGTCAGTCAGTATGACGGCGATTTCCACCTTGCTTGCGGTAGTCCTAACGCCCTTGCTTACGGAATTCTACGCCGGGCAGTACGTGCCTGTCGACGCTTGGGCGATGCTGAAGAGCATTTTCTTCGTTGTGATTTTGCCTATTGCCACCGGCGTGACCCTCAATCGATTCTTTTCCAAGGTCGCCAAGCAAGTGTCCGTTTATTCGCCTTTCGTGTCCGTTCTTTTCATTATTCTGATCGTGGGTTTCGTGATGGCTGCCAATAGGGATAGAATTTTAGAAAATATTGGCATTTTGACTGCCGCCGTTGCTCTTTTGCACATCGGAGGTTTTTCACTCGGTTACCTTTTGGCGAAACTTGCGGGGTTTGATGCTTCGGTTTGCCGGACGGCCTCGATTGAGGTCGGGATGCAGAATTCTGGTCTCGGATCTGCATTGGCTATCAAGCATTTCGGAAATCTGCCAATGGCGGTTACGCCTTGTGCCTTAAGTGCGGTCACGCACTGTATATTGGGTAGTTTTTTGGCATTTTTGTGGAATAAAAAAAAGTAAATTACTTTTGTTCAGGGACTTGACAAGCATGGTTCGCTTGCGCGAAACTATTTACGCACGCACGGAGGCGATTCAGATTTTCACGTCATCCGAGGTCCCGCATGGAAGTGGATCCCCGGTATCTTCACCGATACTTTCATGCTTTCACCAACCGCACCAGTTTACGGCAACCTCGCATCTGCCACGAGTCGAGCCATGGCTGGTTTGCAGCGTTCCGTGGGGCGTACTTTGCGTTCAAGCGATGCCGTGGCAAGCTTGCGCGATGCAACCGATGGTGGGCAATTCTCTTATGCCGCCCGAATGGAAGGGAATACGAGGGCGAAAAACGCCATGCTGCAAGGCATGCAGAATGCCGTCACTTACGTTCAGATGCAGGCGGCGGGTTTGTTGCATGCCCAGCAAGTCTATCAAAGAATGTCTATTCTTTCAAGTCAGGCAATGGATCCTTTGCTTGGGAATGATCAACGACAGACTCTCAATGAGGAATTTGATGTTTTAAAGCAGGATTTAGAGTTTCTTCGTACGGATGAATTTCAGGATAAATATCTTTATGATGACATGGCTGCATGGACAGTTCAGAAGATCGACTTCAGCGATGGCTTTAGCGATAAAACTCCTCATTCTGGAATTAATCCCTCCAGTAATCGTAAATATTGGGAAGTTACTAAAGACGTATTGTATACTAGTGGTCAAATGACTTTGGAGATGAATGGGGGAGGAACTGGGGAGCAGTATATCGTTAAACAAGGCAATAATGTTATCTTTGATACTGGTTGGAAATGGAATACTCAGGGCAATGCTTACAATTATGATTTCGACAGGTTCGTAATTGATTTTGCTCCCGGCCAGAATACGACTTTTGAATTCACTCCTTTAACGCCAGGAGATGGAACTGCTGTTGATGGTCCCGACGATACAGTTGGTACGGCTGACGACCTGCCCATCGTGGATAATGGCGTTTATGACAACAAACCCAAGTATTTAAGTAACTTTGGACTTGTTGATGATGGTTCCGATACTGGAATATCTTCTATTCTTGGCCAAAAATTAACTTCACTTGGGAATGTTTCAACTAATCCCTCTGATGGTAATTCGACTGAGGTTACCGTTTATGTTGAGGCGACAAGTATCTTTCAATTGAGAGCTTCATATAAACAGAATGATCCAACGAATTTTTTATTCGTTGGAGACGAGTCAATCGGTTCAACTGCAAATTTGGATCCTGTTGGTTTAGGAGTTCTTAGTGGAGTAGGAATTGGTACTCTCACCGATGCCGCTAATGCTTTGGATTTGGTTAAAGATGAAATCGAGGGAGTTGGTGTACAGTTGGCGAAATTGGGTGGCAACTTGGCAGAATTACAATTAGCGACTGAAAGAGTGGGTCAGCAGGTTGCTGCCGGCCAAAGGGGACTGTCGAGAATGACTGACGGGAAAATGGCCGAGGCGACCGTGCAGTTGGCCAAGGAACAGATGCGCACGGAAAGCAACCTATCCTTGATGACTCAAGCACGGGCATTGCAAAAGAATTTGTATGGCGTTCTTATGGAGTAGTTTCCTGTTTAAGAATACCTTCAATCCATTCTCCCGCCTCCTTTACTTTTCCGCTCCGACCGTAGAGAATGCCGCCTCCATGGAACAATCCGTTTTTCCATTGCCCGAGGTAACGGGACCCATCGCTGAAAGCAAATAAACCTTGGCCATTGTAAGCGCCCTTGCGGAAGTCGCCAAGGTAGCGCTCACCGTTGGAAAAAAGGTAGGCACCTTGCCCATGAGGTTGCCCCTTGAGCATTTGACCCGCGTACCTGTCTCCGTTGTCGAAGTCTAGAAAGCCATCGGTGGAGTCGCCTTTCAAACTATCCGATTTGTTTTCCATGGATTGAGGAAGGTTCGGGGTAGTCGACGCGGGCGAGGTTTCGATGCCGTCAATGCCAAGGGACTCTATGACCGCGACGTCGGAAGAATCTAGCCGGGTCAGGATGGGATTGGCCTGTTCGAAAAATTCACTCGTCAGCGATTCGACTGAAGGATTAGTAGAGGTTAGAGCTTCCTTTCCGTTCGTCCCGAACTTGTTTGGGTTGTTCCCCTTTGTCGCCTTTGGAGCAATTACATAAGTGCCCCAGCCCTCGGGTTCGTTGTTTTTCCATGTTCCCGAGTAGCGAGACCCGTTCGCGAATACGCATGAACCGAACCCCTCTCGTTTGCCATCGGAAAAATCCCCTTCGTAACATTCACCGTTTTTCTTGGATAGGGTGCCTGTTCCGTTCCGCGCGCCGTGCCGGTATTGCCCGAAGTATTTGTCGCCATTCTTAAAAAAGTAAAGGCCCCAGTGGTGATACTTTCCATTATGAAAATAACCTTCGTATCGTTCTCCCGAAGTGAACTCATAGGTGCCGTATCCTTCGCGTTTTCCTTCCACGTAATGGCCTCGGAACCGGTCGCCGTTCGCGAACACGAAAGATCCGAGACCATGCCTTTTCCCGTTCTTGAACCCACCGATGTATTTGCCGCCATTTGCATAGTTTACGGAGCCGAAAGTGGATAGCGTTTCCTCATCGAGTCCAGCTCGCTCCTTAGCTTCATCCAGATGAGTTAGAATTCCGTCGAGGGCTTGCTTTTGTTCTTCCGGGCTTAAGTCCGTGGTGTTTGATTCGTTGCGGTTTGTTGCGTTTACATCGGGTTCCTCGCTGGCTTTGGGAGCGTTTTCGGGAGCTAATGAGTTCGGGTGATTTTCAGTCCGTCTTTCGCAACCAACGATCAGAGTTGCCAAGATCATGACCGTTAACTTGCCTTGCGAATCCGCTTTCATAGATTTAATATTCAGGCACACACTGTTGTTGGTGTCAAAGCGAAGAGAATAGTTTGTCTTACTCCTTGCCCGTTGGAGTTGTTTTACATTAAAAGGAATGAAAGATATGACTGAGGGATTTGACCAAGCCAACAATCACGGCAATGAGACATGTTCTCCCATTGGTACCAAAGTTCGCATGCAACGAGCCAATGGTTTTCGCATCCTCGAGATGTACGAGGACGCGGAAGAAGAATTGTCTAAAATTTCTCCCGAAGATCGATTGGGGCGTGATGTTCTCACTATGAACTTGGCCGTGCGGCAGGATGCGGAGGATTGGAATTCGATGCTGAAAACTGCTCGTATACTTCGCCACCAATACCCGGATGCTTCTGAATGGTGGATTGCCGAAGCCTATGCGTTGCGTCGCAGCGAATCGATGGAGTCCGCACGCGAGGTTCTTCTTGATGCAGAAAAAAGGCATGTTGATGACCCCTGCATCAAGTACAATCTCTCGTGTTACTCTTGCCGGAAGGGAGATATTAAGACAGCCCTTCGTTACCTTTTGGCTGCGGTGGAACTGGATGCTAAATACAAGAAGTTGGCTCTTGAGGACGAAGACTTAGTCGAGATGCGAGAGGTTCTCCTCAAGTTAGGTTTCTCTACGGAATCGGAGCCTGATGAAAGTTAAAGAGAGAAGTAAAGGCTTCACTCTAATGGAGTTGCTGGTGGTTGTTTTGATTATCGGCATCTTGAT
>Ga0209362_1000451_pt1 | contig 36844 bp, 38 predicted proteins | sample SaaInlV_165m_DNA_FD_184680 | JGI IMG/M metagenome (GOLD analysis project Ga0209362, IMG submission 184680) | Marine microbial communities from expanding oxygen minimum zones in the Saanich Inlet - Saanich Inlet SI037_S3LV_110m_DNA (SPAdes)... | ecosystem: Environmental > Aquatic > Marine >... | reverse complement strand
AAGCGGGCGAAACGTTTCCTTGACATCGAGTTTTTCGTTTGCCGGGCAATCAAGAGCTTCAAGGCAATCCATTCGGTACTTTTCCCGAGAGGCTCATCAAGGTGATGGAGAGCTTTTTCAAAAGCTGACGGAGCATGATTTTGAAGAGCAAGGGCAATCCACATTGTGGATGCCTCCCTGGTTTCCCCCGGGAGCCTTTTCTGGGTTGGTAACTGACCTCCCGGTTTCCATGAGCCATTGGGCTCTTGTTCCTGCTTCAGCAAGTCGAGCAAATCTCGTCTTTTTTCTGCCGCCAAATCATCCAACCCCAAAATCAACTGGGCAACCCCTTCCTTATTGCCCAAACCGACGACCTCCCCCTTTTCATTTTTTTTCAAGGAAGCAGTGAGCGACCACTCAATCCAATCATCAAGCTTTTCAGATGTCTTGAATCCGATGCTGCGTGCTTCCGTCAAGCTCCAGACCATGTTGCCTACCCTATGACAAGAGACACATTTCTTATCCCTGATCCATTCCATTCCCTTTTCCTCAAGGTAGGGAATGCTTCGTTCGATTGCGGATCTGACTTTTGCCTGCGAGTGATTTGGTTCAGCGTTCACAGCAGAGATGGGAGAGATAGGAAGCACAAGAAACCCTAACGCTACCACAGTGAATTGAAATTTTCGTACGGAAACTATTAGAAGCTCGCTTGCGTCGTTCGCTTGTCGAAAAAAACTCTTTGTGCTGTTACTCACTTGCTTAACAGAAGAATCTAATTAAAAAAATTGATCTAACAAACTAAAATCTTTTTTGCTAAATCACCCCGTAATCATCTAATGAAAAATATATCAAAAATTTGTTTCTTGCCCGTCTTAGCTTTTGCAATTGTGAGTCATGCTGCTTTTTCGCCAGCATCAGCAAAAAAAATTGTTTCAGGCATTCCGGATGAGCTCAAAGGCTTTAGAGGAATGATGAGCGGAAAACTGATCGAAAAAAAACAAGGTGCGTCATTTGTCTTCAGGGTGGATCGGATCATGAAAACGTGGAAGGCAAACAAGGCGGAAAACGCAAGGAAGGCAGTTGGTAAAACCATTGTTTTGAGTCTCGAAAAGGTTTCAAAGCATCACGGTGAACGAATCATGAAGAATTACAAGTCGCTCAAAAATGGTGATCAAATAGAGGTCGAAGCTTTTGATCTCGGATCGAGCACACTTAACGTAAAGGAATGGTTGAAGAAAGCCCCGGTAGACAAGTGAATTGTTGGCGAAAGCCTTCTTGATTCACCTTGAGGGTTTGGTAGAAGTGGCGGGAGTCGAAATTGCGGCGCAGGTCGGCCGTTTTTAATTTTCAACTGACTAAGTAGACAGATTTGCGAGAGTTGCTCATTGGTGAAATAGCTTTCCTTTTGCCTCTTTCTGTTGCTTGGGGTTTGGGTGTCGGGTGTCAGCAAATTGAAGGAAAATTGGCTATGAGCCGGTATCGGTGGGAATCTCGGGTGTCATTTGGGTGTCACGAGGGTACCGAAAAAGTGGCAAAATATGATAAAAAGGGAATTGCTCCCCCATCCCGAAAAACAAAAATGACTTCCTTCCGGAAGCCTCTTGAAAACGGGGAAACCCGCATAAATAAAGGTGGCGGGATAGACGGGACTCGAACCCGAAATCGAATGATGCTCAATCCCAGTCGCAGACTGAAGATTCGGCTTTGAGCGTGGATGCGTTGATGCAGATATTGATGCAGATTCCCGACGAGGACCGTCGCATGCTGTCGCAGATCGTCGAAAGATGGGGGCATCTCAGCGACGAGTTGAAGAGGGCGGTTTTGGCGATAATTGGAAGTTGATTGTTGATTTGCGTAGTTCCCGGAGAACAGTCTCAACGCATTCAGTAACGTTGAATTTCAAGACATGAAGCTTTTCCAAACCACCAAGTCCCTCTCATAGCTTGCCGGCAATTCGCCCAAAACCTTCTCATTTACCCTAAAAGGCATGTATGTCAGCGAACTAATTGAACTGCGTGGTCTTGATCCCAAAGCAAAGGTCAAGCTGGTCCGTCATCTGGATACCAAGCGTAATGTTGACGAATTATTAATTCGGGACTGATCGAGTTTTATCAGGCGTGTCAACCGAAGCCGATCTTTGAATGTGATTACGTCGCTTCATTCACAGGAATGCCTCGAGGACGCGCCCGCTTTCTTGGACTCTATGAGACACGGTCGCCTCTTCGAACGGAATGGCGGCAATGTTTTGGTTTTAGGTGAAAACAAAAGTAACGGTCCGCAGTCAGTCCCTCCAATCCAAAGACTCCCGGGTGGAGTGCCCACTAATTCAGAAGGGGCTCTTCCTTGTAATCAGCACGAGCGCTTTCGCACCCGTCCTTGTCGTACCAAACCCAAAGCCCATCCTTGCTGCCTTTGCGGTCGAAGGATCCGATCCTTTTTATTTTTCCGGTCTCGTACCATGTCGTCCAAGATCCGACGGGCACGCCATCTCGATAGTTTACTTCCCGGGATTTTTGACCATTCTCGTGCCAAGTCGTCCATACCCCGTCCTGTTTGCCATTCTTGAGATGACCTTCCCTCTTCTTTTTCCCGTTTTCGTACCATTCCGTCGAAGGATCGCTTTCAGATGGTCGCACCGGTTTCATTTCCTCTTGGCAAGAAAAGTAGGAGTCTGCACGAAGATGGATTCGTCTTAACCTTCCAGTTTCCAGTAGTCGGGGAGATCGTCTTTTGTCTGGATGAGAATCTCCAAGATCGTCCGGCGCATAGAAGGTTTCAAACGAGCGTATTCTTCCGATTGATCCTTGCCAGACAATATTTCCCAAAGACGACGATACAAGTATTCCTTCATCTGAACGGGAAGCTGATCGAAGGCTTCGGAATAGATTAGATAACTGCACGGGTATTTCAACAACCTCGTTTTCAAATCCAACTGGTATAGGGATCGACCTTCCCTATCGTGTGGCCCGCGACGTGAGAATGTTTTCGAGAACGTCGTGGTGCCGCGAACCTCATTCGGGAGCGAAGCTTCCTCGGTAAATAGCATGTAACGAAGAAACTTCTCGCCCGCGGAAGCGATTCGACGACGCGTGGATTGACGCAACCTGTCGGAGGTTTCGTTCAAAGCCTGATCAATAATTTTCTGATCGAACAAAGCGTAACGGGTTTCGTAATTAGCCGCTGCGAGTAGGTTGTGCATATGTACCTGATGATCCTGCACCAGCATAGCGACAATATCGCTGTGGGCACTGAGATAGCGGGTGGTATTGAAGTAATTCCCGAGATCAACCGTATTGGCTTCGCTGTTGCGATTGAGATCAATGGCGTCATCGTCGTCTATCTTGGCCAAGGCGTTGCCCATGTGCCGCATGATGCCGTGCCGACCACTGACGTACCACCCTCCCCAGCGTTTTTCATAGGGGCTCTCGTGGTTTGTCAGGTGACTACCGGCTCGCAATATGGGGTGACCGTCTTCGGCGGGATAGACCGAGCGCAGCAGGTGGCCTGGTTTGTAATCGGTGCGCGAGGAACCATGGCAAGACATGCAGTCAGCAACATTGCGCTTCAACCGCCGGACATTTTGGTCAAAGGTAAAAAACACCGCACCCATTGACGGGTCCGCCACAGAAACTTCCAACAAGTGACTGCCGGGTACGTAACCGACGTAGACGCTGTCGTTGAAATACAGAGCACGTGGACGGCTCGGCGAAATCAGTCGCCCCTGCAGGCTGGTCTTGGTAAAAACCAGAGTCTGCGATTCGACACCGACCCCAAGTGCCTTCAGGAGAGGTCGCAGGTAACCGGTGTAACTCTCTCGAACCCACTCGACTTCGTCATTCGCAAGTTTCGCCTGAAGAAGGGAAACCGCATTATCCGGCTTCGACTGACTGTATTGGATCGGCATGCGTTCGAAGCGGTCTTCCGCTTGAATAGCTACAGGCGAGAGCAGCCCGAGAATCAGGCAAATCAAGTTCGCTACACCAATTTTCATCATTATATTAGACCGAAAAACACAAGGAACCCCAACAAAATAGCAGAGAGATCGATTAGAATCACATGCAAGACGTGATCGATACAGGAATCGCGATATTTGTGAAAGACGAAATGATCACTCCGGAGTCAATTTCCATTCTTCAATAAACTTCCGGGATTCACGAACGGCCAAAGGGTCTTCGGTGAGTTCCGAAAAACGATTCATGTCCTTAACTGCTTCCGAAAATTGCCCCAAGGCAGCATAGGTTTTGGATCGGTTGAAAAAAGCGGCAGACAATTCCCTTTCTCCGCCGATGGAGATACAGGCATTAAAATCTCTCAAGGCATCCTCATACAAATCATCTGCAAAATATATCATGCCACGCCGAAAAAGTGCTTCAGAATGGAGAGGATGATCTTCGATAATACTGTCAATATCGACAAGGGCCGAAGCACGTTGCCCAAATGCCATGGAAGTACGAACTCGCATAAGCAGGCAATCAAGGTTTTCGGGAGAACGCAAAACAGCCGACTCTGCTGCTACGGAAGCCTTAGCTAAATAACCCGAAGCGAGGCAAATTTCTGCCCGCAATAGAAGGGGGCGGTGATCGGACGGGGCTTGAGCTAAAAGACGATCACAAGCAGCGAGGGCTTGATGAGCATCACCTGAAATGGCAAGCCTACTTGCCTCCGCAAGTTTGTCTTCGAAACCGGCTTCGCACGATGGTGTACCGCGAATGCCATTAGGAGTGGTTTTCGAAACTACTTCCGGCGATTCACGAGTCGAAACACTGAAGAATACAAAGGATGCGAGAGTACAAAAAATTCCAAACGCCACAAAGGCAACGTCTTTTATAGAGAGGATTTTCCCACTCACAGCTTCCTTATCCCTCCGGATTCCAAATAAACGTAAAAATGCATCACCTGGCTATTGGAGTTCCTAATGTCTTCTATTCCCTGCTGACAACAAAGACAACCTTGGAGCTTTACCTCACCCACCATTCCAAAGGGAACAGAAGCACAAGCAGCAAACACCAGAAAGAACCAGACAAGATGCGATTTCATTCTATTATGGTGAAGATATTTCAATTAAGCCTGTTCCATTCCTCTTTCCATCGATCCCAGCGAGAGACATGCAAGTGATGAGGATTCAAATGCCTTTTTCGGCATGTGTGCCTGAAATCCTTGACCGCCTCACGAAGATTGTAAGCAAGGTAGAATTTCTCCCCCACTTCATGATCTTCGTCCAAATGGTATTCGAATTTGAATTCAAGGAGTTCCTCGGAATCTTTGGTTTTTTTCATAGTATTTTGTCCCATTGTTGTTTTTCTAGTACTTGAAATCGAGATCGAGTCGGAATCTCCGTCGGTCGCCTTTGGTTGCCAACTTCTTGCCTTCCTCCGCATAAGACGCTTGATTCAACAACTCGGGGATTAGAACAAAGCCAAGGAACCTTCGACGATATGTGTTTTTTGCTTCATCTGGAATTCACACCTCCTTCAGTTCGAATATGCATTAGTAGATCCATTGCTCTATAATAGAAGTTAGAGGCAAGATTAGGACATTGCAACAATTTGAGTAAGAAATCCTAGAACAGAACCGTGTCTTGTTGGATGGGGAATGATAAAAACTAATGGTCTTTGAGACTTAGTCAGATCAATCAATACCCCAACTGGTAAATCTTATATATTTTCCGACTTGAAGTGCGACCGCTCGCAACCATCTTGCAGTTAGGATCGAACAATTTTTCAACTTCGTTTCATTCCTCTCCCTGCGCATTTTGCAATTGAACTTTTTTCCTTGGTTAACGAATTAGTTTACCGAGATATTAAGAGAATAAAGCATCAAAGTGATGATTCCTTTCGATGATGCGCCTTCGGTCATGGGCGGTAGTTTGAGATTGCTTGTCCTAAAGTTGAACTTTCAGTATATTGGTAGATCGATTGGTCTATTAATGTTCGCAAGCGAAACACCTTCCATGACAAACTCCACACAACAACATGCATTCCATGTTCACACCGACGATGCCAACAACCTGATGATGCTTTCTCTTATTGGCAGATTCGATGAACAAGACGGGATGCAATTGGAAGAAGGAATTCGTGAAAAACTGCATAAATTGTCCCGTGGTTTCGGATTACTCAATGATATGACTCTTCTAAAAGAAATGACAGCGGGGGCTAATTCGAGTCACCAGAAAATCATGGATATGTGCAACGCTGCCGGTGTTAAGAAAATAGCGAGGGTATTTCGAGACGAAACGACCGACACGGGATTCAACGTCATGTCGGCGTTTCACTACGACTGGGAAGTGGGAATTCGCAGGTTCGAGACGGTGAGCCAAGCTCTCAACTATCTGCTAAATAAATAAAGCTATCTCTTATGATCGAAGCTATCACCAAATCCGAAGACCTCGATGAAATTCTCAAAAAACACGGGCATCCTGCTCCACGGTACGTCGCCTACCCGTCACCAAACTTGTGGAAGGACTCTCCGCCATCCGGGGAGCGGATACGCCGACTCAGGTCAGTCCTTTCCAGAGGGATGTCGATCGACTTATACGTCCATGTCCCCTTTTGCTCACGACTCTGCTACTATTGTGGATGCAACACTGAGATTCGGACTCAGAAACCCGAATATGGCGATAAATACCTAATCTCACTCCGCAAGGAACTGGAAAGGATTAACCTCTGTTCAGAAGGAATGCCAAGGGTGAGTTCCGTACATTTGGGAGGCGGGACTCCCACCTTTCTTTCAGAGAATCAGCTTACGAGCATGATGAGTCTATTCCGCGAGTTCCTTGAATTTAATCCGGAAGCTGAATTTTCCGTAGAGACCAACCCGGAAACAGTCACTCCCATTCAATTGGAAACGCTCAGGGAACTCGGATTCTCACGAATTTCCCTAGGAATTCAGGACTTCAATCGAGACACCCAGTGGGCCATCAACCGTTACCACCCTTACGAGAGGGTTCGTTTCGTGGTTGAGACCTGCCGCAATCTTGGTTTCACCTCGATCAACTTCGATCTTGTGTATGGTCTGCCCATGCAAAACTCACAAAGGTTTGAACGAACAGTCGAGAAGTCAATAGCTCTAGAACCCGACAGGATAGCTCTCTACCACTTCGCTTTTCTTCCGGAGAAAATGCCGCACCAAAAGAGACTCGACGCAGAAAGCATGCCTCATCCGCATGAAAAATTGCGAATTTTCGAAACTGCCACAAGTTTGTTTGTCTCGGAAGGATATCTGCCTGTCGGCATGGATCATTTCTCCAAACCCGAGGATTCATTGGCGGAAGCATTCAAGTGCAATCGCCTGAAGAGAACCTTTATGGGATATGTGGCGAAATCGGCAAAAAACTTGCTCGGACTTGGTCCCGGAGCAATAAGTTATCTCGACGGAGCCTATCTACGGAATTCCCCATCAACCATAGTATGGGGAAACGCATTGGACAAAGGCGGTTTCGGGCAAGATCTCTGGCACGAACAAACGGATGAGGATCGAACTCGGCACGCCTTGATCAACGAATTGCTTTGCCACCTCGTCATTCGAGACAAAGAACTCACGGAAACAATGGGGGCACTTGCTCAAGGAATCACAAGGGAATTAAAGTCATTCGCCAGAGACGGAATATTGAAAAGAGCGGAAGATTCATCCAGCTGGAACCTCACTCGATTTGGTCGTCCCTTCGCAAGAACCGTGGCACGCTTGTTCGACAGCTATAAAATGGAAGCACTAGACAGGGCACCTTGCTCAAGGGTTGCATGATTGGAGAATTCGAAGGATCGCTTCACTTTCCCCGCGAAGAAACGAACATTACTTGAGCTTGTCTTTCTCCGCGAGAAGCAGGGACGCCAAAGTAGTCCCCTCCAAATAAGTCCTGATGCCCTCGCGCACGCACTTAAACTCATTGTGCAGACTACAAGGTTTTTCATCCGAGCAACGAGTCCATCCGATGGCACAAGTCTTGAGAGGCGTCTCGATGTCCTCGAAAATTTTCACTATCTGCAGAAGAGTCACGCGTGAAGGGTTTTTCTTCATCCAGAACCCACCTCCGGGTCCAAGTCGAGAATCGAGAATGCGTGCTCCCACCAATTCCTTAAGCACTTTGGACAGAAAATGCTTAGGTAATTTTTCTTCCTTCGCAATATTCTTGGCGAGACTTGGACTAGGGGAGTTTCGAGCAATGTGAAGAAGTGCCCTAATAGCATATTGACTTGGTTTTCCGTAAAAGAGCATACACTCGAAATGATTTCATAATAAGAAACACAGATTTCGACCACCCAAGGCAACAAAAAAGGGAAAAAGCAATTAGCACTACTTTCAGCTTTCCATCAAAACCCTTATAAATACATGGATCGGATCGAAATTTAGGGACTTTATATGTTTGTATCTATAGATCTCTTACTCTATTTATCGAACAGTGAAAGCATTCCTGAAATCAACAACACCTATCTCGGCGAGAATCTTCGGGGTAATAGGAACGGTTCTCGCGGGCCAACTTACTGAGGCGAACGTCCCCTCCCCCATCAGAGGAGCAACTATCTATTCCCTTTGCTCGACCTGCCACGGTCCCAAAGGGGAAGGAGTTCACAAACTTGAAACTCCTCCGTTGACCGGACTCTCCACGAACTATGTAGAAAGCCAATTGAGGAAGTTCAGGGATGGAAGAAGGGGTGCGCACCATGCGGACGTCAAGGGATTGATGATGAGAGCGATGGCGAGAGTTCTAATTCGGGACGAAGATCTAGTTGCGGTTTCGAAATTCGTGGGTTCGCTACCTTCCGATCTCACCGATCAAACCCAACAACCGAAACCTCCAAATATCGCCCCAATTGCCGAAACCTGCCTAGGTTGCCACGCAGGCAAGGGCGAAACTCATGCGATTCCCCCCCTCTGGGGAAGGGGTACTGACTACATTCTGTCCCAACTGGATAAATTCGGCGAAGGAACTCGAGGATATCATCCGGACAATCATGAAGCACAGTTAATGGGTGCCATAGCACGCCAACTGAAGGAATCGGGAACCGACAGACAACAATTGGTCGAGCATTTGAACGTAACTCGGAAAATCGAAGAACCCGATGCCATATCCCTATGCGGATCTTGTCACGGCAGCAATCTCCATGGCAATCGATGGTTAGGGGTCCCCTCCATCGCGGGACTCGACGATTGGTACATCGCCGATCAATTGCGCCACTTCCAAACCGGTGTACGTGGGACTCATTCAAGCGATGCCAACGGAAGAATGATGAGTTTGGCTGCCAAAATTCTAATCAAATCGGATGAAATTGAATCGGTATCAAAGAAAATTGCCGCATTACCGCCAAAACCGCAAAAGGACAACATTGGCGGTGATCCGGAAAAAGGGAAGAACCATTATGTATTATGCATGGCTTGCCATGGCCCCGGAGGAGAAGGCAACAAACAACTCCACGCACCTTCCCACGTTCCTCTCGAGGATTGGTACGCCCTAGAACAGTTAAAGAAATTCAAGAGCGGTGTTCGAGGGGCTCATCCGGATGACATATGGGCAAAAAGTATGATTCCGATTCTAGCTGCCCTGCCAGACGATGAAGCCTTGCGCGATGTCGTCGCCTACATGCGCACCCTTGCGCAAAGCAATTGAAAGGAAGCCCTCCTAAAATGAGCCAAACTGAATTAAATCCGGATCATGGCCTTTGCGAAAAAGCCGAAGGTCTCTCGAGAGGAGTGTATCTTTGGTGCATCTGGATAACCGTTATGTTTTCCCTTTGCTCTTGGCTTCTCGTAAAGGGGGAGAACGAACAGTCGGGAGTGCAAGAAACGCAAGTGGAGTCCTCGCCATGATCGACCATTACCTAGAAAGAGTTTCCTCCTACGCTGGGGACATCGACTACTTGTTCGATCTCATCACGATAATGGTGGGGTTCTGGTTTATCGTAGCTGAAGTGGCCTTGTTCTACTTTCTGTTTCGCTTCCGCAGAAAGCCCGATTGTCCCACCACCTACATCGATGGAACCAACAAAAGTCACAAAAGATGGATCAACATCCCGCACATTCTAATCATCATTTGCGATGTCGTCTTGATCTACGGTGCAACAAAAGTGTGGTACAAGATCAAGCAGGACATGCCTCCGGCGGATTACACCATTGGCGTTGTATCCCAGCAATGGGCATGGACCTTCGTTCATCCGGGCAAAGACGGTGAACTCCATACTGATGACGATATAAAACTAATCGACGAACTTCATCTCGAGAAGGGCAAGACCTATCATTACGAGCTCACCTCCAAAGACGTACTTCATAGTTTTTCCGTTCCGGTCTTTCGCCTCAAACAAGACGCCGTTCCGGGAAGAAGAATAAAAGGATGGTTCAAACCGGAAAAGGAAGGAGAGTTCGACATTCAATGCGCTGAGATGTGCGGGATTGGTCATGGCGTTATGGGTGGCCGCCTCATCGTCCACTCGCCCAAGGGGTACGAGACATGGTTGACGGAGGTCGAGACAGGGAAACGCGGATTTCTGGCTTCCGCGTCCAATCAAAACAAAGAAAAGCAGCAGAACCCATGAAAAGCAAGCAGGCAGACGAACCACAGGAAAGACGTGGATTCATCGGAAAAATCACTGGTGGATTGGTTGCAATTTTGGCCCTATTTCCTTTTGCTTCAGGACTCCCTGCCTTGCTGGATCCCATTCGGCGCAAAAGTGGAAGCGCGAAATGGATGTCCATCGCTCCTTTCAAAAGTTTGCCGGACGATGGCTTGCCCTCCCGTTTTCCCGTAATCGCAAACCGTCAGGATGCATGGACTACCTATCCCAAGAAAAAAATCGGATACGTGTTTGTCGCGAAAGAAATATCAGGAGAAATAAAAGCCTATTCCGCATCGTGTCCCCATGTGGGTTGCTTAGTTGATTTCGATAAATCCACAGAGGGATTTCGTTGCCCATGCCACAACGCTTCATTTGCAAAAAACGGTGTAAGAACCGGACCCGAGAACCCAAGTCCTCGCGACCTCGACCCCTTGGAAACAAAAGTAGAAAAAGGGGAGGTTTGGGTGCATTTCAGAAAATATCGGTTGGGTACGAAGGAACGAGAGGGAATCAGTTAACCACCCGATCGGGTCGTTAGGCATGAACAAGAGAGTGAAACAACAACACTCAGAAACGGTCCCAAAACTCCATTGGACTTATGTTCTGCCAGTATGCCTAGCTGCCACATTCGTCGTCGAAGTAATTTCGGGGACATATCTGTGGCTTCACTATTCTCCCAGCGCCTACACGGCTTGGGAAAGCGTCTGGCACATAGAAAATCAGATTTCAGGCGGACAGTTTTGTCGAAATCTACATCATTTCTCGACAGACTTGACGATATTTTTAATCGGAGCGTGGCTTCTACAGTTAGCTGTTCTTTCATGGAAAACAGCACCTCGAAAAGTTCCCTTATGGGTAAGCCTAGCTTGCGTGGTGCTACTACTTGCCCTTGCCCGAACAGGCGAAGTGTTGCCTTGGGATCAAAAGGCTTACAGCGGTGCGCACGTAGTGGCAAACATCGTGGGTTCAATCCCGATCTTGGGAGAAAATCTGAAACTCGTAATCATGGGAGGAGCGGAACCAGGGCATTTCACGCTCACCCGTTTTACTGTTCTGCATTGTTTCTTGCTACCTCTTCTTCTGCTCACGGCAACAAGCCTGCTTTTTTTAGTCAAAAGCAAAACAACAGTCACTCAATCGATCCGACGTCAATTGCCCGCAATCACAATAATGACGGCAGTGACAGTTCTATGCTTGGGCATGTATTCCCTCATGAACGACACATCGCTCGGTTCTCCCGCAGATCAGACTGGCACTTCCCCAATTGCCAGACCGGCATGGTATTTCCTTCCACTGTTCGAGCTACTCCGCCATGTACCTGTAGCGATTGGAGCGTACCTCATACCCACGGCAACACTGATTCTTTTGGGCATGTTGCCCTGGATAGGGAAAAATAAATTGGGTCGTGCTTTCGGATCCATTTTTGCAATTGGAGTATTGGGCAGCGCATGTTGGCTCGGACTCTCGGCCTATGCAAAGGACATGCAGGACATTCGCTACCAATCGGCAAAAGTAATGGAAAAGAAGAGAGTCGAGAGAGTCAAAGAATTGATATGCCGTAATGGAATTCCTCCTGCTGGAGCTACAGAAATGGCTGAGCGGGACCCATTATTGCGCGGACCTAGGCTCTTCGCAGAACACTGCTCGGGATGCCATAACCATGCTTACATACCTGCAGGTTTAACAACAGCGAAAACTTCCGCACCCGACTTGACTCAATTCGCCAATCGAGAATGGGTTTCCGCAATCTTGGATCTCGAACTATTTCAAAGTGCCGCATTCTTTGGCAACACAAAGTTCAAGGATGGGAAAATGGCTCGCAAGGTACTGCCAAAAATATCGGATGCTCCACATGAAGACCTGCAAGCAATCGTTGCAGCCTTGTCCGCGGAAGCCGCACTACCCTATCAAAGGGAAATTGACCGGCGTGATGAAAAGTTAATTCAACACGGAAAAAATCTCCTGACCGCAGAGTATGGTTGCACGGACTGCCACCAGTATTACGACATAACCGACATCGACGAGGCAACCGCCCTTGATCTAACAGGTTATGGAACAAGCGAGTGGTTACAGGCGTTTATCAGCAATCCAAAATCCGCCAGATTTTACGGTAACAAGAACGACTCGATGCCCACCTTTCACCAAGGTTCCTTGACCACGGAGGAGATCGAACTGCTCTCAGCATGGCTTCGCAGAGAATGGTCGGGAGCTTCAGGTTTTTCATCGAATGCCGATGCAACGAAAACCTTTTCTCAAACCTCAATGATCCATATGCCATGACTGAAGCTAGCGAAGACGAATCCCAAAAGCACGCTCAGGAAAAACAAAGCAGTCACAAGTGCTCTAAACTAAGATCGTGGTTATTTTCCACCGATCACAAGGTAATTGCTTTCCAATATATTATTACCGGAATGCTCATGGCCGTCATAGGCGGTTACATGGCCTATGTGTTCAGGATGCAACTTGCTTTTCCAGGTGAGGAAGTCCCGGGATTCGGTTGGGTTTCTCCCGGAAATTACAATGCGTTGGTCACCAACCACGGAACCATAATGATCTTCTGGGTAGCCATGCCGATCTTGCTGGCAGGTTTCGGAAACTTCCTCATCCCCTTGATGATCGGATGCGACGACATGGTATTTCCACGCTTGAACCGACTATCCTTTCAAATTTTCTTCATTAGCGCCCTCGTGATCATCGCCTCACTACATGTAGCGGGAGGCGGTTTTGGGGGAGCGTGGACAGCCTACCCTCCCCTATCGACGAACCCGGACTATAACCTAACCCCCCTAGGTGCGGTATTGTGGGTAGTGGCGGTCGCTCTGGAATTTGTGGCATTCCTAATAGGAGGTATCAATTTCGTAACCACCACTATGAACGCTCGTGCACCCGGCATGGGAATGATGAGAATTCCCTTGGTCGTCTGGATGATAGTCATCGCCAGCATACTGTTCATGGTATCTGTCGGTCCCCTTATTGCAGGAGCCGTAATGTTACTCTCGGACCAACTGGCGGGAACGGCTTTTTACGATCCGACAAATGGCGGGGACCCCTTGCTCTGGCAGCATCTATTCTGGTTTTTCGGACACCCCGAGGTTTATGTTGTTCTCTTGCCTGCAATGGGCGTCGTAGCTGAAATAATTCCGGTTTTTGCCCGAAAGAAATTTTTTGGCTACAAAGCTGCCCTCTACGTAACGATCGCCACGGGCGTACTCAGTTTCTTTGTATGGGCTCACCACCAGTTCGTCTCGGGAATCGATCCCCGGATGGCACACCTCTTCACCGTAACTACCTTGCTCATATCAGTACCAATCGCCGAGCTATGCTTTCTTTTTATAGCCACACTATTCGGCGGAAGCATCGAGTTCAGGACACCGATGCTCTGGGCAATTGCCTTCCTGGTCGAATTCTTGCTCGGAGGAGTTACGGGCATTTATCTCGGGTCATCGGGTTCGGACATTTATTTCCACGACACATACTTCGTAGTGGCGCACTTCCACTACACGTTCTTTCCCATAGCGATCATTGGAATGTTCGCGGGAATTACTCATTGGTTTCCAAAAGCCTTCGGTCGTCACTTGAACGAAAAGTGGGGGAAAATACATTTCTGGGGAACAATCATACCGTTCAACTTCATATTCATTCCGATGTTTTTTCTCGGATTGGGAGGACAACACAGAAGAATTTTCGACTACAGGCACTTCCCTGAACTCGCGCTCAACGATCTTCAAGACTTGCGGATTCTGGCAACTGTCGCGACCTGTGTGTTGATTGCTTTCCAAATTCCCTTTGTCATTAATTTCTTTCGTAGCATGCGGAAAGGGAAGGAAGCAGGCGAGAACCCTTGGAACGCCACTACCTTGGAATGGTCGACTTCGTCGCCACCTCCCCATGGAAATTGGGAAACTTTACCGACAGTACACCGCGGTCCCTATGAATACGGGATACCCGAAGTCAAAGAAGACTACTTGCCGCAGCATATTGAAACACCTCAAACATCTAACGGGTAATGAGCGAAACCTATCATCCTCCTCTCGCCACTAGCAGAAAATCCGCAGGTCTGCCAACTGCCCGATTGGGAACATGGTGGGTCGTAGCTTCGGAAGTCGTCATTTTCGGGGGACTTGTTGTGTCGTTCGTGATGTATCGAATGCGACATGGTGAAATCTGGGCAGACCAAGCTTCTCACACCAAATTGTATGCCGGCGCTCTCAACACTTTCGTTTTGCTCACATCCAGCTATTTTGCAGTTTGCGCACACAAGGCCGCCGAAGTAGGCGACGGGAAGAAGGCGGCCAACCTTCTAGTTCGAACGATTCTATTGGGAGGTGTTTTCCTTTGTGTGAAAGCTTACGAATACACCTCGGAAATACTCGCGGGATACGGCCCCAAAGCCGATCTGTTCTGGTCCTTCTACTACACGGCTACTGGCCTTCACGGTTTCCACGTGGTCGCTGGCATGGTAATAATGGGCTTCGTGGCAAAAGACGCCGCAAAGGGGAAATTCCTGCACCGAGTAGAATGCATCGGCATCTATTGGCACTTCGTGGACATCGTATGGATCTTTCTTTTCCCTCTCTTTTACATTGCTTCCGGACTTTGAAATTTTCGACATGAACAAAAATACAGACGAACACAAGCATCCCGACTACAAAAAAATCTACTACAGCTTGCTCATACTGCTAGTAATTAGCATATGGGGCCCGGTGTTTGCGCTCAACATTGACAATCGCACAATGTTAGTGGGAACCGTTCTGCTGACGGCGTTTGGCGTAGGTTTGATAAAGGCGACTATGGTTGTCGCATGGTTCATGCACTTGGACATCGAGGTGAAGGTGGTGCGACGCCTGCTCGCAGTGTGCATCGCATTTCTGATATTGTTGTTCGCCGGAGTAGCTCCCGAGGTTTTGTGCTTCGATGGAGAGAATCGTGACGCCGACCCCGATCCCATCTACGAATACCCGAAGAAAGACATCACCAAACCCGCTCACTAGTGAATATCTCCACCGAGGTTCCCGCACTACCAGTCGATACTGCTCTAGACAAACGCAGAGCGGCTGCCCCGATCGTGGGCATGGCGCTATTCATCTTGACTGAAGCCATGTTTTTCGCAGCCATCGTAAGTGCTTATCTTGTAACGAGCACCCAAACCGAGGCATGGCCTCCTCCTGAAATGCCTACCTTGCCGATTGGCATTTCGGCATTCAACGCAGTAGTTTTATTGGCTTCGGGACTTTTCGTTGCCATTGCAGAAAAAACCCGCAAACGGGGAAAGGAAAATCGCCACCGAGAATTCCTTACGGTTGGCTTAGTCTCAGGCCTGTGCTTCCTGCTTTTTCAAGGCAGTGAATGGGTTCGCATGATTGGTAATGGGATGAACTTCGCATCAGGCACCTACGCATCCTTTTTCTACTTGATCGTAGGAATACACGGATTGCACGTATGTTGCGCTCTGGCATATTTAGGATTTATTTTCGTTCGCGGGCAAAAAGAGGACATCGACCATGAGATTTTCAAAGCGGCTTGCATGCTTTGGTATTTCGTAGTCGCCTTGTGGCCCATCCTATACGCACTCGTGTACCTATATCCGGGGGTTGTATGAAACAATTATTTGCGTTCGGTTTCATTCTATTGCTCATCCTAGCTAATCAAGCAAGTGCTTGCTCCGTATGTTTCTCGGCCAACGAAAACACCCGCATCGCATATTACTCGACCACGGTATTCCTTAGTTTCTTTCCCCTTCTAATGTTATGGCTTTTTGCTCGGTGGATAAAAAATTTACTATGTTCACTCGAAAGCCAAAATTGATTGAGCGGGGATAATTACCGATACCTGACCAAACGAAAAAACCACAAACAACAACACTCAACTGCAACTTATAAGAATGAATGCGCTAAAATCCACCATCGCTCTATTAATACTCTGTCCATTCGTCCGAGCGGAAACCGCAACAAATGAAAGAGAGGTCGAGAAAACAATTGTCATCTCCGGCAACGACTTAATGAAGTACGACGTCGTAGCCTTCGAGGTAAAGACCGGATCCAAGGTCAAGATCACCCTGAAAAACATCGGCAAACTTCCAAAGATTGCCATGGGGCACAACCTCGTGCTTCTCAAATCGGGGGTCACAGCCGTTGCATTCGGCCAAAAAGCGCTTGCAGCAGGAGCAGGACCTACGAATCCGGTACCAAATGGTGTAAAGGGAGACGTAATCGCCAACACCAAACTTCTTGGTCCGGATGAAAGCGACAGCATCGTTATCACTGCCCCCGCTCCAGGGAAATACGAATACGTATGCACCTTTCCCGGGCATTTCGCCCTAATGCGGGGAACGATGACCGTTAAATAAAAAAGGGTTAAAGTAGGCTTACCCCAAAGTTCAAATCACTTCACTCCATTGCGAGCGAGGTGGCTCTCGAACCAAGCGTTGACGGCGCCCTTGCGGACGGCGGGATGGTAAGGAGCGTCGTTCTTGGGCATATATTTGAATAGATTGAAAAATCTAAGGAATTCAACCCACGGGAGCCCTACAAGTCATGAAGATAACAGTGCCTATGTCGCGGAGTGCGATCCAGTCGGTCTTCACATCCCACTGGAACGCATGTCCATGGGCTGGGCAATGAGCCACACGCTGAAACAGGAATACAGGATCATGGTGAACAAGAGTGGCAACAAAGCGAGCTTGGCTTGGGATTTGTCGCGAAAAAGCTTATCGGCCAAACGGTCGGATACAACAACTCCGTAAATATGCCCGATTACGACGAATGCTATCTGGAGCCACCAGATAGTACCAAGGGAGAGCATCGGTCCGTAAGTTTTTCCAACCGTTCCAAATAGATTCCAGCCATAACCGAAGGGATCGCTTAGCAAGGGGATTAGGTTTCCTGCCTCCATGAAGAAATGCATGGAATTATGCGCCAAATGATAAAACAGCGCGACTGGAATCACGGCATAAGCAAAAACCCTGAAGATTCTTCCGGTGGAAACCCCTGATTCGCCTGCAAGGATTGTGGCAACTCTGGCACCGCCCCAAAAAAGCGCCATGGGGGCGAGAAGCATCAATATCATCAGAGCAGTGAAAACAACGATTGGCCCAAAACCCGTGTGAGCGCGCAGAAAACCATTCCAACCTTGCCATACGGGTGTCATTGTAAGCCCGTGAAAACTGGTTAATGCGAGGAGAACGATAGCGAGTATGGATTCGTCCCATTGGAAACGCGTCTTCTTCAAGAGATCCGTGCCAAATGGACGTAGATTAAAGGCAAAGTTGTCATGCGGACAGGCCCGCACGCATTCCGTACAGAGGGTGCAATAAGTATTCTCAGTGAGGGAACCGGGAAACAAGTTGGTCGGGCATCCTGTTTGCATGCTTGACCCGCGATAGCATTCCTGTCCCTCGCAGGTGCGGCAAACTTCAGTGTTCGCAGCCCGTAGTTCCATGGGGCTGAACATGGCATAAAGTCCACTGATTCTTCCAACCGGGCAACTATACCTGCAAAATGCCCGCTTTTCGAACGTCACGGCAAAGGTAACGGCTAAAAAGAGCATCAGAAGGCCGAGTAATGCCGTAATGGGCGGGGAATGCGTAATGTCCATACCCAATTCCGCCCAAGTGAGACCAATAAAGAGAAAAATTGCCGGATAAATATTCCTTGCCCATTTGGGGAATGGCTTGGAGTAAGTGATTTTCTTGATACGTGATTTGAGTGATAGCGAGGTGACGAACGAGGCCACGGCTTCCCACGGACATACCGCGCAAAAGACTTTTCCAAAACCCAGTACTAGAAAGATAAGCAGAATCCACCACCATGTCCACGTAAGGACGGGGGCAACGTTTCCCTTGGTCTCGCCGAACAATCCGGTGGCAATCACCAGCAGGAGCAACAGCAGTGACACGGACTGAATGAGCAACGGAAAATAGGGGAGTTTTACGAACCACTTGAAGAAGGGGAAATTCAATAAGTCACGAGATTCGCGAGCAGCAGGACCGGATGCTCTCCGGAACCATTTGAGTCCGAGGTGGGTGATCAGAATAATGACGACCACTCCTACAGCGGCCATCCAGGTGGGTATGCCCTCCATCGTCATCGAGCAATGATCCATTTCGTGATGAGCGTGATCCTTCATTTGATTTCCTCGTCAGGGTTAGAGTTTTGCTTGCGAGCTTCCTTTCGGTCGACGTTCAGGCGGGCTTTTCTGGCCCCCACTGCCGTGATTGTCATAAGAACGAGCAACAACAGGCCAATCCATCTCCCCCAATGCGTTTGCTGAGAGGACAACCGGAATGGGATTTCACAAGCCAGATCGCCCGCGTCATGCAGGGTCAGACGTATTGAATATTCCCCGGAATCAGGAAGTTCATGATGGATGGAGTATAGGTTTTCAAGTTCCGCATTCCGAAAGAACTTCGAATGGACGGGTTGACCGTCGTCAAGGATCTCGAAAGTCAATTTCCCTTTGTATACCGTTGAGTCAAGCATGTTGAAAATGACGAGGAAGAGTCGAACGTTTCCCGGTTCCTGCACGTTCTCCCGCTGAAGGCCCTGGAAATCATATGCCACCAGTGACATTTCGTAATTTCCTGCCTGACCAAGAAATTCATCCTCAGGTACTTGTGGATAGTTTTCGAAGTAATTGTAATGGGGGAGTCCCTTGAAATGATGGGCTGCGAGAGGACTTGGGAAACTTAAAAGACAAAAGGCAATGATCAGTGTTCGAATGATGCTTGAGCATGGGGACTTCCGCAGTCTTGGTTTGACCGAGAGACATTTGGCCGGGCAGACGATCATGCATTCGCCGCAAAGGGAACAGTCAAGGGTCTCGTTCAAGCGGGGGTTTACGGCTTGTGGGCACACATCCGCACAACCGTTGCAACCGTCTATGCACGCATCGGGAGCGCGGACGATGGAAAATACGGATCGTCGACCAATCCAGCCCAGGATTCGCCCAGTTGGGCAAACGTGTCGGCAAGTAAATTGTCGACCGAGGAAAAAATCCATTCCAGCAAAGACAAGCAAACTGCCGAGACCTACGGACAAAGTACCCATCGCAATCCCGTGAAAAAGAGTTTGCCCGAGAGCGAAATAGGGCAGGAGCAAAGCCCATGCCCCGTGACCAGTCGCCACGGCCAGAACAAGTCCGCCCACAAGCAAACCCCAAGCCAGACCACGACTGACTCGAATCTCGGGAAAATAAAACCACTTGGACAACAGGCCTCGGAGCCGGGCAATGGAGAAGAAAATCAAGGAAGCCGGGCAAACGTAACTGCAAAAAACCCGCCCAAACGTCAAAGCCAAGAATATGGGCACTGCAAGCCCTGCTGCAAATCCGACTTCCCAGCGGTGATCCTTTGCCAGCACCGAAAGAGCGGCGACCGGATCAGTGAAGGGTACCCCCGCAATCCTGATGGACCAAGTCATGCCCCCATTGGCTTGGGCAATCTCGAGAGGATCCCCGAAATATGCGAATGACTTGTCAGCCAACTCGTAAGCGCTTCGCGCGACAGGACCGTGACTCAACTCAACCAGGCGGGGGTTGTTATACGCCTGCTTGAGATTCAGGTAGTACGTCATAAGAGCCAGAAGACAAAGCAACACGAGCACGAAACCCCGCGTGAGAATCGAACCGATCAGCATTACCCAACCCAAACGCATCTCAGCTAGCTCTCCTTTCCTCTAGTTGATTGGCAGGAATGACCCTGATCGCCTGTGGCATATGAACGCAGGCTTGCTCGCAAAGGCCGCAGCCCACGCAATGTTCTGCGTTCACTTTTGGCGTTTCGTAAAGACCAAGCTTCATGGCTTGTCCGGGAAGAGGGCATGCCCTGTAGCATACTCCGCAAGTACGACCGGCAAAAGAGTAGCACACTTCTTCGGACACCACTGCAGTCCCCATTCGAACGGCTTTGCGACCGTCCTCGGTTGGCTCAAGGCGGCTCAGGGCGCCCGTGGGACATACCTGCGTGCAGGCCATGCAAAGAATGCATGCCTGAGCTCGTGCCGTTATGACGGGCGTGGCCAGTTCCCCCAAGCCTTTTTCAAGCCCGGCGAGACTGATGCATTTGTTTGGGCAAACGTTCGCGCATTGACCACAACCAATGCAGGCTTTCAGGAAATCCTTTTCCGGCTTGGCTCCCGGGGGGCGCAGATAGCGGCGCAACCTTGCGGTTCCTGGCAGGCGATCGGCAAGCAAAAGTAAAAGCGGGGCTAAAAAGCCGACTCCGAAAGCCCGAAAAAACCCCCCGCGATCAATCTTCCGGATAAGTCCGCCCATGGTTGTCAGGAGTTAATCAACTCGATGCGGGCGGCGCATTTCTTGAAGTCAGCCTGCCCGGAAACCGGATCAAAAGCCCGATGAGTCGTGCCGTTGGCCAGCCATTTGTTTTTCTTCGGATCGGCCGAGTCTGCCACCGACAGGTTCCACGGACTGAACAAGAATCCTTTGGGGACGGTATTGCGGGCAGGTTTTACGACCGAATCCAACCCGATCGAGACACGAGCCTCGATTTCTCCTCGTCGGGTGACCACTCGTACCCAATCTCCATCCTTCACTCCCAGTTCCTTTGCATCTTGCGGATGCATTTCGACGTACATCTCGGGCACAAGCTGGCGGGTTGTGCCAGCACGGATTGTCTTGGCCGTATGAAAATGTTCGTACACAACGCCAGTGGCCCACCAAAACGGATATTTGCTCTTCGGGCACTCGCCAGCTTTCCTTCCCAGGAATTCAGCATGTGGCAACTCTGGCGTAAGCCCCATGTCACGTGCTTTTATCAGTAGATCCATATGGTCTATCATGAGATAGTCGGGATCTACCCCGACACGGGCCAGTTCATCCGTCACTTCACGGTATTGGGAGTAATCCTGTCGGCACATATGGATATGCAACTTGCCGTCGGCGTGCCGAAACTCGCTGTACGGCTTGTCCGGCCAGTATTCCTCCTGCCCCATGTATCGACGCTTGGTACCGCCCGCCTTGGCGATTGCAGCCGTGGGTGCGGGCCATTGAATTCCACGCAGTTCCCGGATCTGTTGGTATGGAGATTTTCCGGTCTCTTTTTCCACTTCCAATATGCCACTCAGGTCGGCATCGGTCCCTTTGGAGGCACGACAAAAGTCGCGAAAAACCTCCTCGGGGTCATAAAATCCGTTCGCCTTGCGCTCATATGGAAATATCTTGTCCACGTCCAAACCCAGTCGCTTGCCGATGAGTTTGCCCTTGTCTATGACCATGTCCATGTCCGGGCGCGTGCCCCTGACCGGATTGGCCGTGCCGTCCGCCACGTAAAGCCTTCTCTCGGATTGGACGTAAAGACCGCCCACCCATTCGCCCCATGTTGCCGCCGGCAGGATAACGTCAGCGTACAGGTTGTTAGGCGCATCCTTATAGATCTCCTGTACCACCGTGAAGGTTTTCGTGAGGGCAGGGCGGGACAGATGATAGGAATCCGGCAGATCGATGTGCGTGGCATAAATCAAGAACATCGCTTTGACGTCTCCTTTCAGAGCTCTTTCCATCATCCCTACGGCCATTCCCGTATTTTGCATGCCAGCTGTCGCATCGAGTCGTTCCTTGGGTATTCCCCATTGCTCGGCGCACCACGCCCGGTGCTTGTCGTCGTTCAATCCGATGTTGAATGGCAACCGCCCGGTCAAGCCACCAGTGAGCCGTTCGCCCATGGCATTAGGTTGGCCGGTTTGAGAATGAGGCCCGCAACCGGGTCGTCCGACGTTTCCGGTAAGGGCGAGGAGATTGACCAAACTCATGGTATTGTGCTGACCATGCAAGTGTTGGTTGTACCCGATTCCCCAAATGGAAAGAACGCCTCCGGTTCCGCGCTTTCTTCCTGAAATACTTGCTTCCGCCCAAATTCTCGCCACCTCATAAATCCGCTCCGGAGCGATCTTGGTCCGGTCAACCACGTCCTCGGGGCGGTAATCCTTCTTGACCTCTTCCACATATGCTTCCCATCCAGTGGTGTGCTTCTTCAGGAAATCCCAGGCAACGGCTTCCGGATGGCGCTCGATAATGGCATGAGCCATGGCATTTTGGATTGAGATATCGCCATTGATCGTAGGAAAGTGATGGCTCGTTTTCGGGTTGATATCCTCAAGCCCCGTTACCGAACCCGTCCGTCTCGGATCAACAACCAAGGTGGGAATGTTTTTCTTGGACTTGTGATCCGCAACCCGCCAGTAAAGGATGGGGTGCGCTCCTCTTGGGTTGTGCCCCCAGAAGCAAATCATGTCTGCCAATTCGACGTCTTCGTAACAGGTTGGCGGAGTATCCGAGCCAAGCGACTTGAAATAGCCCGTCACCGCAGAGGTCATACACATCCGGGCGTTGGCTTCTATGGTATTTGACCCGATGATGCCCTTCATGAAAACATTCTCCAAGTATTGCCCTTCCAACGTCAGTTGACCGGAACCGTACAGGCCCACCGAATTTCCTCCCGAAGTCTTGATGATCTCTACGATCTGATCGGCGATCAATTCCTCGGCCTCGTCCCACGTCGCTTCGCGAAAAAGAGACAGGTCGTAATTGCCCTTGGTCTTTGATACCTTTCCACGCAAAGGGTCGGACATATCCTTTCGAATCAGCGGTTTGGTCAGGCGATTGACGTAAATGGCCTCAGCGGAAGTCAATCCCTTGATGCACTGCAGTCCACGGTTCGTGGGGTGATCCTTGTCCGGCACGATGTGCGTTATTCGGCCGTTCTTCGTTTTGATGATCGTACCGCAACCAACCCCGCAGTAGGGACAGGCAGCCAAGATGTCATTCGGAGCCGCGTTCTTATTCAATTGATAGTTTTCGCCATGCGGAACCGCCCAGGCCTTTGCGGAGACATTTCCCAATGCCGCCGAGACAGCCGTACTCTTGATGAATTTTCGTCTTCTCATGATGGATGATATTTTTTGTTCCTGTCGTTCATTGAGATGTTCCGCTTTCCTTTCCCATCACGCGCAAATGAGCGATGATGTCATGCGCGTCCTCGGTGCTTAAATTGGCAACGCCTTTGGCACCGATAAATGATCTCATGGGCGTTCCCACTCGACCATGCCGGATGGTTTGAAGAATGTAGTCGTCGGAAACGGTGCTCAAGAAACCTGCCAGCCCAATGCCCGGTCCGGGAACCCCAACCGCATAGCCTTCGCCACGGGGACCGTGACAAGATGCGCAATAACTGTTGTATTTGAGCAAGCCCTTTTTCGAATCTCCTTGAAAAGACAAGGAGTGATCGACTTTCATTTTGACCGGATTGGCTACTGGCAAAGAGCGCAAGTATGCAATGAGGTCGTCAATCACCGGATCGGACAAATCGGGCCTGCCGACCATCGCCGTGCCAAAGCGCCCCTTCTTGATCGTCGTCCGAATGAAATCATCTGTTGCAATAGCGAGAAAATCACGATTCCGAATGCTCGGAGCAAAACCCACGCGACCCGCACCTTCGGACTGGTGACAAGCCATGCAATTGACGTCATAGCTCAACTTGCCCCGGGCGGGATCTCCTTTCTTGGCAACTGGTGCATTTGCGCCAGACGACTTCTGCTTCCCGAGTTCGCGAAGGTGAGCAATAATATCATGGGCATCGGATTCGGTTAAATTTGCCAGACCTCGGGGCCCAATGAAAGGCTGCATTGGCGTACCAATCCTGCCCTGCTTGAGGGTCTGCAAAATGTAGTCGTCGGAAACAGTCTCCAAAAAGCCGGGAAGACCTATGCCGGTACCAGGCACCCCGACCGAATAACCTTCGCCCGCGGGTCCATGACAACTTGAGCAATACCTTGCGTATTTCTCGCTTCCTGCCTCGGCGTTGCCCGAGAATTTGAGCGAATCGTCGACTTTCACCGTAATGGCATTCTCCACCGTCATGGAGCGCATGTAGGCAATAATCTTCATTACCGTTTCCTCCGAAAGATCGGGGCGAGGCGCCATTGCCGTGCCGAGACGGCCCTTGCGTACCGTTTCCAAAATGAGCGCGTCCGAAGAAAGAGCCAGAAAGTCACGATTACGGATGCTCGGAGCAAACCCAGGCAAACCCCCTCCGTCCGTCTGGTGGCAGGGAGCGCAGTTAATCGCAAAAAGCCCGGCTCCCTCCGCAACTGTTTTTTCCGACTGCACCTGCACGCTTTTTTTCATGGGGCGAACGACGGGCCTAGGCTCGGAACGAATGACGGGGGATGCGATTCGTTTGCGTTCGACCATTATTGGCTCCGGAAAGTAGGATAATTCGCCAGGGTATTGGGTTGTCGGTTGCACCTTCTTGCTTAATGTCAGTGAACAGACGTACACCCCAACGCACAGAATGAAAGAGATCGCAATGGATCCGGCAAAACTATCCGCAAATTTCCACATAACCTGTACGACTCATCAATGGCATATTTAAGTAGAACTATAGATCTAGAGCTCTATAACAATGCATCCGCCGAGCATTAGGCAATTACAAAATATTTGATGAATATGGTAATTTTTTTGTTATCAATTAAAGCTTTCCTTCGATTTATAATAATCGCGATATCCTGATTTGCAGACTAACGCAGACTTTCGAGTCGTTCATCGAATCTTTCGACGATCCGCGACAGTATGCATCGGTCCATATCTGGAAAGTTGGTCAATGTTATGAGTCAACGCTTTCGCCTAAAGCTCATCACCCCCTTGTTTTCTAGGGTGGAGCCCTCCTCCCCTGCAGGTTCGATTTACGCCATCTCCACCATTTTCAAATCTTTAAAGATCAAGTACATAGAACTGTTCTTGCACCCGAATTTCAATAAATGCGGTTACCCTGCGAGTCCGTAAACTAAACGTCTGGATTGCTGCGTCGTCCCCAAGTTCCTCCTCGCAATGACACCTGGCCGACTTGGTTATGGGTCACCCCAAACTTAGTTTTCGAATGTACTGGAACCGGATCTTGAATTATGCCTGCAATTCCGTGGGCAGGGGCTGACTTTCACCTTTTGCCCCCTTTTGCCTCCCCGAGGTTTCATTTTTCAAGCAAGCATAAGGTGGTCTAGCGCTCCAGCTGAGAGGATTTTCTCTTCGAGCGACAATCCACCAAAAAAAGAAAAGAGTGGTAGCAACGATTGTTGCTGTAATCGACCACTCCGGCATTGAGCCAGTTAAGTCAATCAACGTTCCGTCTTCCGGGAAAACGCCAAAGCCTACCAAGGCCGGAATCCTGTACCAATAATAACATGAAATGGCTGTGGCGGAATATATGGAAATTAAAGTTTTTTCTTTTAGAAATCTTTTTAATATCAAGAATAATGCACTTGAAGCAAGAAGTCCTATCAAAGGCATCTTGTAAATGGTAATAAGTTGTGCGACGTGTACGTCTGTTACAAGGTAGTCGCGAACCTGAAACCAACCCCATACGAATCCCGGAAAAGAGCCTACCATAAGAACTCCAGCTGCCTTGTGATAAGTTGTCTCTTTTGAGGACATGGGATTAATTCCCGGAGTCGAGTCCGGGCAGGGAATCACGCAGTTGTAGCAATTGTCACAATGAGCGTTTTGCAAACTCAATCGATTGCTTTGCCCATATAATTGCTCCACCGGATGAACTGGGCATAAACTTGAACACCAACCGCTTTTCGATTCGAATAGTACCCCCATGATGATTGCAACTAAAGCCAGCGACAATATCAATATAGCCGTTGCCAGGCCATTTGTATTAAAGATTGCATGCCGCAAGGGCACGATAAGAAATAAAGCAATCACCGCAATTAGTCTCAATTTACCCGATTGCTTTACGGACAATCTTTTTCTTCTTGAAAACCCCATATGCCTTGAGAAAAGCGCAGTTGATGCCATGGGGCAAATATTCCTCCACACACCTATGGCAATGACGAAAAGAAATGGGGCAACGGGAATCAGAATATTCCAAAACAAATGAATGCCAATTGTTGGATCAAAAATCAAATAGTAGAGGATCACCAGTCCTGCCAACCAAACCAAAGTCTGTGCCGCCCTCCACATTAGAATTGCTCGCACTGAGAGTTGATTCCCTGATTGCAAGCTTGGTTCCTTCATTTTTTCGTTCTCCTGTTCCTTCCAATAGCCTTCAAGGCGAAATGCAGGACAAACAATCGTTGGAGACCGACGCTGATCCTTTAGGGATCAATATTCCGAATTCTTCGCAGACCGAGGAAGTCATATCAATGGGATCGTCCGTTCTCGGAATCAGGCGAAGCGTCATTTAATTAAACGGTGGGGCAGGAGCTTTCATTCCATTTAGCTTACCCCTGATGTCCTAATTTGCATGTCGAAGGCTATTGTATTATTATAGAGTTGTGGATCTATCAATTTATAGAAAGCTGGTCCTTTTGCATATCATGCAATTTCCTGTTGCGTTTCGGAGTGGCGCGATCCGCAAACGAGCCTTGCGTGATAGCAAAGCCTTGGTTTCACACCTGATTTCGATTGTCTAACTTCAATAAAAACAAAGATTATGAAACCCATAAACTGTACTTTTCTCCTCGCCTTGCTCATGTCCTGCTTCCTCCTCCCGACAGTGTTGGTGCAGGCTGAAAACGCGACACCCCTGACCCCACGCGAACAAGCGATTCACGCATTGAATAGAATGTCATTCGGTCCGCAACCCGGGCAGGTCGACCGAGTTTCCAAGATGGGTTGGGAGAAATGGGCAGAACGGCAACTGGAACCGGAAAGCATTGATGATGGCGAGCTCGACAAGCGACTGAAGGAAAACAATCCCTCGCTGTTCATGGGGTCTCACGAGATCGAACAAAACTATATGCCCGAGCGCTTATCGAAGGAGGAACAGAAGAACTTGAGTGCGGAGGAACGGCAAAAGCTGAATAAAAAGCGCAATCAATTACGCGGAAAACTTGGTAACGAACTAATTTCCTCGGTAATCGTTCGAGCCGCCCAAAGCGAAAGACAATTCCAGGAGGTGATCGTGGAATTCTGGAGAAACCATCTGAACGTGTATCTCCCCAAGGTGCGCTACGCGGCAAACCACTACGAACAGAACGTCATCCGCAAACATGCGTTCGGCAAGTTTGAAGAATTGATCATGGCATCCGCCAAACACCCCGCCATGTTGATCTATCTGGACAACCACATATCAAAGAGTTCCGGACTGAATGAAAACTATGCCAGGGAACTGATGGAGCTTCACACCTTGGGGGTAGACAACCATTACACTCAGGAGGACGTTGTCGAACTTGCCCGCGTGCTGACTGGGTGGACCTGTGGACGCAAGAAGGGCGAGGACGGATTGAACACCTACGGATTCATCTTCAATCCCCGGTTCCATGATAAAAACTCCGCAAAGATAGTCGGTCTGGAAATCGAAGGGGACGGGGGCTTGGGCGATGGTGAAAAGATCGTTCTCCATCTTGCCCGCCACAAGGGGACCGCTCAATACGTGTCCACGAAGTTATGCCGCTATCTTGTAAGCGACAACCCGTCCCAAGAATTGATTGATCGAGTGACTCAGGTATTTTTGAAAACAAACGGCGATCTCCGAAAGGTCTACCGCGCGATCATCTTCAGTGACGAGTTCATGATGCGGGAAAATTTCAAAACCAAATTCAAGACACCCTTTGAATTTGTGATCAGTTGGTTGCGCGCGGCAAACGCTCCGGTCAAACAGACTGGAACAATTGCCAGAACGCTTACGGAAATGGGACAACCCATCTACATGTGTGACGTGCCAACGGGCTATTCCGACCAGGCGGAAGCTTGGCTCGACCCGGGAGTGATGGCATACAGGTGGGAATGCTCGGTCAACTATACCCAAGTCCTTGCCAAACGAGGCGCGGTATCTCCACAGGTTGAATCGTGGAAGAAACTCCCGCCCCGAAAGATGGCCGAAAAGGTTCGCAACATGCTCATTCCAGGAGAACCGGTCGAATCCGCAGTATCCATGCTGATGAAAGGTGAAGGGCTTCGCGGCATGGCTCAACTCGCTCTCGGGTCACCGGCCTTCCAACAACAATAACGCAACTTCAACGAAACGATACGCTTAATGCGAAAGGCAAGAAATCATGAATAATTCACGACGTCGCTTCATCAAACAATCCGGCTCCGCAGCAATAGGAGCTACGCTCCTCAACGGCACAGTCACCCAATCGTCCCTCGGGCGGATTCTCGGGAACCAGACCGGGTCCAAACCAACCCTAGTTGTCATTTACCTGCGTGGCGGAGCCGATGCCCTGAACGTGGTCATCCCGTACAAGGAAAAGAAATACGCTGAACTACGCCCAACCATTGCCCTGCCCGGTCCGGACACGAAAGACGAAAATCGAGCCATTCCACTCGACGATACCTTTGCCTTGAATCCAAACCTGAAGGGTTTCGCCAAGCTGTATGAAAAAGGGCAATGCGCCCCGATCATATGCGTTGGTTCACCCCATCCCACCCGCAGTCATTTCTCGGCCCAAGACTACATGGAAAGAGCCGCCCCGGGTATGCCGAACGTGACCACCGGTTGGCTCAACCGTTATCTTGAGGAAACGAAATCCGAGAACGATCCAGACCTGCGCTCCTTTGTACTGCAGCCCCAGCTCCCAAGATCATTGCGAGGCACCTATCCGGTCGTGGCCATGCCTCGTCGATTGTCAGACCAGACCATGGAGATCTACAAGGACAGCTACAACAACATGACCACGAAGAGGAAAGGCTCGGGTCAACAGCTCAAGGGACAGATCCTCTCGACCGGGAAAAGTACCATCGCAAACCTCAAAGAACTCAATCGCTTGATCGGACAAGATTCCGGGTCTGGAGACTCCAATTATCCCAAAACACCGTTCGGCGCTCGGATGTCCAACGTCGCCAAGATTATCAAGGCAAACAAGGGGACGGAGGTCACCGCGCTTGACTACGGCGGTTGGGATCATCATCAAAACGAAGGTCCGATTGACGGGGCCTTGGGCACGAAACTGGCCGACCTCGGTGATTCGATCACTGCATTCGCAGATGATCTGGGCGAACGAATGGAACGCGTGCTCGTCCTTGTAATGTCCGAATTCGGAAGAACGGTTCGTGAAAACGGGAACAACGGAACTGATCATGGACATGGCGGAGCAATGTTTGCCATAGGAAGAATGATTTCCGAAAAGAAAACCTACGGGACATGGAACGGTTTGGAAGATCCCAATCTCTATAAGAATCGGGACCTACCGGTTAATACGGACTTTCGAAGCGTTTTTGCCGAAAGCATTCATTCCCTATTTGGGTTTGATGGAATCAAGGCCGGGCTTTTCCCAAAATATAGCCGGGAAAACCAACCTTTGAACTTTCTCCGGAAAGTCTGACACCTAGCATATTCCCGAATCATTGAAAGATTACCACCAGTTGACAGATCTCCGAATAATAAATTTCAAGCTCTCCCGAACCGAACGTCTCTGTGATTGCCAACAAGACCAATTTTGATGCCATTGTCATCGGTGCCGGTCCCGCTGGCTCCACGACGGCTGCCTTGTTGGCGGAAAAGGGGCATGAGGTCATGGTGGTGGAAAAAGAAAAGTTTCCTCGATATCACATAGGGGAATCACTGATTCCCTTTTGTTATTTCCCACTCAAGAGACTGGGTTTGGTGGACAAACTCCGACAATCCGAAAACCCAAAAAAATACAGCGTGCAGTTCGTTCGTCAAAATGGCGTGGTTTCGCAACCGTTCTATTTCTTTCAGCACATGAACCATCCATCCTCCACTACTTGGCAAGTGCGGCGTTCGGAATTTGACCAACTTCTGCTGGACAAAGCCCGAGAAAAGGGAGCTTCCGTGCTTGAAGAAACAAAGGCACAAGCTCTTCTTAAGGACGGAGATCGTGTTGTTGGTATACGAGTTATTTCAAAGAAATCCGGACATATCGAATTAAGAGCGCCCCTTGTGGTCGATGCCTCCGGGCGGGATTGTTTTTCCGCGGTCAAGGAGAACTGGATGGAGCGAGACCCCAAGCTAAGGAAAATTTCCATCTGGACTTATTTCCGAGGAGCCAAGCGGGATCCAGGTCTGGACGAAGGAGCCACGACCGTTGCCTACTTGCCGAACAAGGGATGGTTTTGGTACATTCCACTGAGCGGGGACATCGTGAGCGTGGGCATCGTTGCCGAGCGCGAATACCTATACGATGGCTCGACCAAGCAACCGGCCGAGATCTTTGCCCGCGAGGTGAAGAACAATACGTGGATCGAGGATCACCTTGCTTCAGGAGAGCAATATGGTGAATACCATGTTATCGGCGAATTCTCTTATCGGAACCGGTATTGCGCCATGGACGGGCTCGCTCTCGCGGGGGATGCCCTTGCTTTCCTCGATCCCGTGTTTTCCTCGGGAGTCTTTCTTGCCCTCAAAAGCGGGGTTCTGTTGGCAGACGCAGCGAGCGAAGCCTTGAAGCAAGGTGACCTCTCAGCCGAAAAATTTGCGTCGTACGGCAAATCCATGCAGACAGCCATCGAGGTAATGCGAAAAATCGTCTATGCCTTTTACGACGAGAACTTTAGTTTCAAAAAACTCATTGAAAAAAACATGGATTTACGGTCCGACCTGACCGATTGTTTGGTGGGTAACCTCGAAGGCAAGGATTTCACCGACCTCATCGAGGCCATTTCCGAATTGGTCGACCTGCCGGAACCCATCGAGTACGGATTGGCGAAAGTCTAACAGTGGAACTCGCTTTCATCATCTCCACCACGCGGAATTGCTTTTACGGAGCCTGCATGCTCGAAAATTTGCTTACCGCAGCCTTATCAGCGCCGATTTCCCTGATTAGGGATGTGATTGAGCTACGTCTAAATAGTATTTGAAAAATGCATAATTAAAGGGAGAGGCAATTAAATGGTGTTTGAAATAGATGCAGGTGAAAAGGTCGGTGAGTTAGTTGCCCGTCATTGGGGACTTGCTCGGTTGTTTGAAGAAGAAGGGATCGATTATTGTTGTGGTGGTCGGGAGTCCTTGCGCCATGCATGTGAGGAAAGAGGGATAGATATAAAGAAGTTTCTCCATCGAGTGGAAAAATTGAATGAGGGAGGAACTTCCGAAAAAAAGTTTTCCACCCTAACCGAATTGATTGATCATATTATGTCGACACATCATGTGTTCTTGCGCTCCGAGCTTCCACTACTGAACAACTTGACCCTGAAGGTATTGACCGCTCACGGGGACAAGGATCCCCGGTTTCTTGTATTGAGAGAAACATTCTTGGAATTGTCGGAAGACTTGACCCAGCACATGTTGAAGGAGGAACAAATCCTGTTCCCTATGATTAGGGAAATGGAAGAGAGTAAATCCGTTGGTGAGTTCCATTACGGATCCATTGCCTGTCCTATCCGGCAAATGGAAACCGAGCACGACCAGGCAGGTTCGGCTTTGTGTGATTTGCGCGAATTAACGGACGAGTACCTAGTTCCGGACTGTGCATGCAATACCCACAAAGCCATGTTGGCGTCGTTGGCGAATCTCGAAAAAGATCTTCATCAGCATATTCACAAGGAAAACAACATTTTGTTTCCTCGTGCCATTAGACTGGCAAGCGAGATGGGCATTTAGATGGTGGCCAAGAGATTAATGAACTGGTTACGAAAATTATGAATAGTCAATTGTTTTTACCTGAGGGTGATCCCCAACCGACCAAAACCAAAACATACGACCAATGAAGTCCGTGAGAACACCCGTGCTGTTGTTGGCAGTGTTAACGATTTTCACCATTCTGAACGGCGAACCCAAACCGACTCCCGATAGGGTGTCCTATAGTCGGGACATCCATCCGATCATTTCGGAAAAGTGTTTCACATGCCATGGAAACGATCCTGGCAGCCGGGAGGCTAGTCTCCGGGTCGATGCTGCCGAGCACGTCTTGGCCAAGTGGATTACAGTAAGTTTAAGCACAACACCCTTGGTCTCAAAAAGGAATACCTAGACCGAATAGGGGAAAGCTCCATAAATAACTACAACATGATGCACTACATTGCCCAAAGGGGGAGACTCGAAATGTTTGTGATAGTCGCAGGGGTATTGTCCTCGGCGGTTCTCATTCTGCTAATCTCGCTCAACTAGAAAAAAATTACCTGGTCGAGGCCGTCGCCAGGACGGTGAGGGAGGAATTGGCTCGTGAGCGAGAGAAGCTTTCTTCGCCTTGGATGGCAGACCGACTGGAAGCCTTTCCCGCAATAGTTTCCTGCCTTAACTGCGCCTAAGTATTCTCTACTTAGCGGGTTTGCGATTCAGGACGGCATCCTTGGTGGTGGCAACGACAGCCATCACTTCACCGATCAACTTGGCGTCCACCTTCAATTCCTCAAGCGTGGCTTGGAGATGCTCAGCAATCGTGCTAAAGTCACTCTCTTTAAGGTCAAGTGAGGCATGAGCCTTACGCATGTCTTTCCCTTTCCACGGAACGGGTCCGCCAAGGGCGGCAGCGAGAAACGCTTTCTGTTTCCCGCGTTGCTTGTTCATGTTAATGTCCTCGAAAAAGTGATTCACCCGCTTGTCCGCGAGCACCTTTTTGTAAAAAATTTCCACAGCGGCATCGATTGCGGGTTGGCCGCCAATTCGCTCGTAGAGACTGGCCGTTTTTTCCTGAACAGGTGCCGGTTGATTCTTTTTCGACTCCAAGCAACCTGCACCAAAGCTAATGCTGGCGAAAATAATGCCCAAGCCAAGACTGTGAATGTTTTTTTTCATGATTTTTTAAGAGTAGGTGTGTTGTGTAACGATGGTTTAATGCCGAAACATGTTCGATCAACCCTTAATATGTATTATGCATACATCTTTAGTCAAGGTGATTTGAAAAGAATGCTTGTAATTCTATATCAAGAAAGATTAAGACGCCGAAGCATGGAGGTTTTACCCTTCATCAGATCAGCCAGCGTGACCTTGTCCAACTCGGCCATGAACGCGGCGATTGCCTTTACCAAAACCGACTGCAATTCACAAACACCAGCAAGGCAGCAACCACCTTTTCGAGGAGGTATGCACTCGAGGATAGACATGTTCTCGGTGGCTCGCACCAGCTCCCCCACCTTTACTTCTTCTGGCGGTTTCCCCAAGGCAATGCCCCCTCCTCGACCGCGAAAAGTCTCAAGATAGCCCAACTTGGAAAGATTGTGAACGACCTTCACCAGATGATTTTGAGAAATGCCGTAAGACTCAGCAATATCCTTAACCGAAGACAATTTGTCCTCTCTCAAGGACACGTAAATAAGTACCCTCAAGGAATAATCGGTAAACTGACTTAACTCCATTCCCAAAGATATTAAGCTCAACTCAATGGCAAAATCAAGTCGCGACTAAGTTAAAGGTAGCACGGATGATTTGACTGGAAATTACGGATGTTGACCAAGATTCTCAAACGGCATAAACGAATGGGAAGACTGGTTGGCAAAAGGGTTATGCCTCGGCAAAAACGGAGGCGATGGGGAGCCACTTCCCAAAGCGATGCCCAGTTGGGTTGTTATCCCCAGTGGCGAATAGAAGGAGGAACAACGGAAATTCGGGGGAATTCTCTCTGGGAGGTTCGGACAGAATGAGCATCAACTGGTTCATCGACTGGGTGGAATCGAGATCATCCCAATCCATTCGAAAATTCCTCGCTCAAGTTTTCAACGAACTGGTTTTCTCTCAGCACATAAGAATCGCCTTGTCTCGTTTCGACGGCAATACTCAGAGACTGCGTTTCGCCATCGGAGACGACGGTCTCGAACAAGTCGGCCAAGCGAGCAATTTCGGCGGGTTGGATTTGCCTTGGATGGCAGACCGGCTGGATTCGTTCAGCGATCTTCTCGGCGACCTCGACGTAGTGACGAAAGAGGATGGAAACGTCTTCCTCGGTCCGAGATCGAGCGCGGTTTCATCTATGATCGCCGACACCTAAAAAAAGCCCACCCACGATGGAGCGGACTTTTTCATGTTTCTCCCAGCTACCAAGACCCGCGCCTAGGCAATGCCAAAGGCCTCGTCAAAGACCCTGTGAAGGATCCTCGTGCGATCGGCCAACAGATGGGGCTTGCCCTTCAGAATTTCGGTGAAGCCGTTGAACAAGCTCCAAGCATTCCTCGGGACGAACTCGCTGTGCCAAGGCTCTCGCCATTCCCGCAACACCTTTGGTATGGCTGACGGTGCCAGAGCTTCGGCGTCCACCGAACGGATGACCAGATCGTGAGCTTCCTTGTCGTCCAGTTGCCTCTCCCTGTAGTTCATGACCCGCAGGTCGTTTCTTTCCCATTCCTCGAAGATCCGGGCGAATCCCGCCTCGATTCTTTCGTCCAAATCCTCGAACAGGCGTGAGGTGTGCTTTCGGCTGAGGGCGATTTCGTCGCCGAAGAACCAGCCGTTCGAGCAGACCGTCACCTTCGCTCCCGCCACCAATCCGGCGGCGAGGGATTTGTCGTGACTGTTGCGGGCTCCGATCATTCTTCGGTATCCCAGATTCTCTCTATTCGAGATGGAGACCGTTCCGAAGAATCGGTCGCCACCATGGCTCAGCAGGCAGGTCGAGTCGTGAACCCGATAGCCTCGTTTTCTCAGTTGATCCTCCACCGAATCCATCAGTCGTGAATGCGGCAAGGGACACCAACTCAAGGTGGGCTTGGGGGTCGCGACTTGGCACAGCCTGCCTCTGTCCACGCTGAAGGGTTTTGTATCTTCGTTTTTGTCCAATAGTGAAACCATTTTAGTATTTCTCCTTTTCTTTCAGTTGATTCTTGTTGTTTCGGGCCTCTCTCGTTCTTTCGAGAAAAGCCCGTATTTTGCCGATCAATGCGGTCGCCAGCCTGTAGAGCAACTCGACCAGATGGCCTAGAAACTCCAGCAGTGCCTTGACGCAGAGTCCGGCGACTTTTCCGATCTCGTCCTCCGCGCTCACGGCTTTCACCGGCTCCTTCTCAGGGACCAGGCGAAGTAACCGGCGGCGCAGACCAGCAACGCGAAGGCGATCACCAGAAACGGGCTGATCGCCTGCGTGGCCTCCTGAACGACGGGCGGGGGAACGGATTGAATCACGGGAGTGTTCGAAACCGAACTTCCCACCGCCGCGCCGACCCCCAGAAGAGTGACGGCCCGGATGATTATTCCCCACATTTCGGATCCCCTCCCCTCTTTCTCGTCCGGGCCGCGATCACGAGGGACGTCCCCCAGATCATGGCCACCAAGACGGAGCAACACCCGGCGATTCGGGCGGCGTCGACCAGAGGGCCGAAGTCCGGACCGATCTTCACCGTCTTCACGGCTTCGGCGCCGAAGACTAGTTCGGGCCAAGCCATGAGAATGCCCGCGAGCAGGACGACGGGATTGAGGCAAAACCTCATGATCGTCCCTCCGCCGTTCTTCCGTTCGTTTTCGGACGTCTTCCCCATCTGTCGAGCACCTGCCCGATCACTTCGGACACCTGAGCGTTTCCCAAGTCGCTCATCGGTTTCCCGCACAAGTCGTTGGCGAGATCGTCCACCACCCGAAGGTCGAGTCCGTTTCTCTCGATCACCGATACGATGAGACCTCGTTGCCTCACGGTACAGTTCCACTTGTCGGGATCGGTCTTGGATCCATTGCCATTGACCTTTACCTGTGTTTTTTGGACTTGATCGGTTCCGTTTTCTCCCTTGTCCTCATTAGAGATATATCCCTGATGAACGATTTGAGAATCAACGGCGGACTGAAGAAGTCCGTAGGCCCTTTCGGCCTCCTCTCCGATCTTTGCGAGATCTGTCACTTCGGCCTTCATCGTGATGCCGAAGCTGTGGCTGGAGAATGCGGGCAGACCCAGCCTCTTGTTGTAATCGAATTGAAGTAGGACAGCCATGATTAAGCTACCTCCTTTCCTTGTTGTTTCGGCGTTGTGTTCAGACACGAAAAAACCCGTACTCGCCGAAGATAGTACGGGTGTCGCGGACTGGGACTTAAGGTGTCCTAGTCAGTTATATATAACACGGGAGGAGTGAAAATTGCGGTGAGGGTTGAATAAATCCGCCAACCAAAATAATCATTAAGATAATTCATGAAAAAGTTTTTCTCAAAGCTCTTGAAAGGTGAATTCGGCTTAGCTGGAACATTCTGGCTCCATTTGATCTTTCTTCCGTTCGTCATTCTTATTCTTTCATATGGGTCGATAAGCGTGCTCTCGCTGGCTTTTTATGTCTACTTCCCTCCCTTCAATTACATCTACACACGTTGGCATCCCGACGGATTATTCTACGAAAACTTCAGCAACGACTGGGGCTATTTTGATGAACCTCGTTTTTTTGATTATTTAACCCCTTTCGTACTAAGCTTCCCTGCCATGGCTTGGGTTTTGCTTGCGGCAATTGGAACTTGGAGAGCTGCGAAAAATTACGGCGGGCCGAAAATTTGGAAAATTGGTGCG
>Ga0209362_1000447_pt1 | contig 36934 bp, 22 predicted proteins | sample SaaInlV_165m_DNA_FD_184680 | JGI IMG/M metagenome (GOLD analysis project Ga0209362, IMG submission 184680) | Marine microbial communities from expanding oxygen minimum zones in the Saanich Inlet - Saanich Inlet SI037_S3LV_110m_DNA (SPAdes)... | ecosystem: Environmental > Aquatic > Marine >... | reverse complement strand
CTTAAGCAAGTCTCTACGGGAAGCTATCATGGCTTTAAAATTTTATCTAATCGGAGACCCTTCTGTCAATACATTGAATGCGAGAACACTCAAATTACCATTGGAGGAAGTCAAAGGTTGGATAAAGGAACGTATCCCTCCCTTATAATCCCCCACGGATTGAAGCGAGCAAACCGAAGAAATGGCACGATCAAGGCAGAGGCGTATTCGGAAGCACCGCGTTTTCGGGATAATCTCCATTGAACACCATCATTTCCTTCTCTGATTCCATAACGACAAATGATTCATCCACCCTGCCATCTTCTCCGGTTACACGGGAAAGGTCCAGTTTGAGGTGTTTCGCCAAAAAAGGATAGGCGGCCATGCGCTTGGATGTCCCGTAGTCGTGGCCCTCCTCCTTGAAATGGGCGTTTTCTATACGATCCGCAGCGCCATAGAGTCCATAGACGTGGCGAACGAATGGATACTCGTGCTCCGGAGTCTTCTGAGTCCAGTCCTTGCCGTTGGAAACGATCAACTGCGGACGAGGGGCAGCCAAGGCGGCGATCTCGGCGTTATTGGTCTTGTGTTTAGCGCTCCAGTGAATAGGCATGCCACTTTCACAAACACAACCGCCAAAGAAATGGGCAGACACTTGACACACTGGCACAGATACAGCTACCCGCTCGTCAAGGGCCGATAGAACAAAGGTCTGCGTACCTCCCCCCGAGCAGCCCGTCATACCGATTCGTTTCGGATCAACCTTAGGCAGGCTCAGCAGGAAATCGAGGACCCGCATACTGTTCCATGTCTGGAGCCGAAGAATTTCGGGAGTCTTCCGATGATTCCAGCCCACCAATTTGGAGTCTCCGTATCCAACCATGTCGTAAAGAAAAACGGTAGCGCCCATACGAGCCAAGACCGCGCATCGGGCCTGCCGAGACTCCTTGAAACGCCCTCCGTGCCCGTGCGGGCAAAGAATGCCGGCAAGGGTGCCCTTGAAGGCAGTCGGACGATAAAGAGTACCCGTAACGTAATAGCCGGGCGAGCTCTCGATGGCCACGTTCTCGGCCACATACCCCTTGCGAACCCGTTTGTCCACGAACCTAGGGTTCAGAGGCGTACGTTTGGGAAGCTTCTCCAACTGGGCCCCCGCGAGGATGCCTGCACGCACTTGAGCCCTGCGCTTTTTCCAGCTTTGCAGATCCGGGGTAGATGCCATAATGGCATCAAGTTCAGCTCGAGCCTCCTCGGGTTTCTGAGCATAACCGACTCGAAGACGCGGTTTCTCCGCCGCGTCAATGGCAATGAAAAAAAAGATAAGTACAATGGAAATAATAGAGATACGGTCGATGGACATTTTCATAACGAATAATTATTTCTTTGAAGGATTCTTTCTACTCTTTGTAAATTTCACTTTAAGTTCCACCTCCTGAGCCCACTCTTCCCAAAGTGACTTCATCTTCAAAACCCTTTCGGGGAAATTGGATGCAAGGTTTCTCGTTTCCGTTCGGTCCTTGCTCAAATCGTACAATTGCCATGCCTCGCTTTTTTTCTGAACCGACTTCCATTTTCCATCACGAATCACTTGCCAGCTCCCGTACTGAAAGAAGAGAGGCTTTTCACGCTCGAGCTCTTTACCGGCAAAGGTAGGGGTAAGGCTAATGCCATCCAAAGGAGGAAGGTGTTTCGGGTACCTCGCCCTTTCACCAGCCAGTTCCATCAAGGTGGGCACGAAATCGATCAGGTGACAAGGTTCACGGGAAATCGAATTTTTGGGCAACTTGATCCCATCCGGCCAATGAGCGATCATGGGCGTGCAGATTCCTCCCTCCAGTCCCTGCACCTTCCATTTTCTCAAGGGACTGTTGGTTGCATTGGCCCAGGATTGTCCGATGGCTTCAAAGGAACCCACGCTTCCCCACTGCGCTTCTGCATTCTTTCCTCCCCTCTTCGGTCGCTCATGGCTCGATCCATTGTCGACCAAGAAAATAATGAGGGTGTTTTCCAGTTTTCCTGTTTCACGTAACTTAGCGAGCAAACGCCCGACGTTTTGGTCCATACGATCCACCATCGCGGCATGTATTTGCATACGCAATGCCTCCTCCTTTCTTTCTTTTGGAGATAGAGTTGACCACACCTTGTGTTCCGGTTCGCTCAGAGCCGTCGTGTCCTCGTCGAACAACCCGATCTCCAACTGTCTTCGGTGCCGGGCTTTTCGGATTGCCTCGTATCCCTCGTCATAGACACCGTCATACTTGGCGATATCCTCCGGATAGGCATGGAGCGGCCAGTGTGGTGCGTTGTAGGCCATATAAAGAAAAAATGGGGCATCCGACCTCTCTTTTTCATCCAGCCATGCCAAGCCCCAGTCGGTAAAGGCATCGGTCGCATAAAAGTCTTTGGAAGGCAGGTAAGGCTTTATCAATTTCTTATCAAATGCCCAGGTGTAGACGGCTTTCCAGCCCGGAACATCCTCTCCTTCTCTAGCCTTGTCTCCGGGATTCCAAAAATTGATCGCGCCACCCAGAAATCCCGAAAAATGATCGAACCCCCGCCCGTGCGGGTTGAAGCTCGCATGATGCTTGCCGGACCACCAAGTGCGGTAACCGGCCGGCTTCAGGATTTCCCCAACAAGGGCCGTGTTGCTTAAGTCCCGATCGCTTCGATGGTGATAAAGTCCAGTAAGCAGACTGATTCGAGTAGTCCAGCATTTCGAAGTATTGTAAGCTTGGGTGTACCTAACGCCACCTCTTGCCAAGCGGTCGAGATTGGGTGTCTTGATCTCTCCACCATAACAACCCAAGTCCGAATACCCCATGTCATCCGCCAAAATAAGCACCACGTTCGGACCCTTTGCCGCAAAGGAAAAGATCGCCAGTTCCGTACAAAGCAAGAAACCAAGCACAAGAGCTCTTTTCACTTTACTTTCTTACTCCTTTCCCAATTCCACTTTTACGCAACCGTTTCAACAACGCTTCCGTTTTTTGTGGGAATTCCTTGGCGACGTTTTTGGTTTCCTCCGGATCCTTGGCGTGATCATACAGTTCCAGATACAAGGGCTCCGCCTCAATTTCCCGATAATCCAACCACGCGACAAGCCGATAACGGTCCGTTCGAAGGGAATACCCCATGAGGTGGTTCTCAAAAAGGTCGCGGCCCCATGATTTCCCTTGCTGCTTGATAATTTTTCTTTCCACCTCCTCGATCAATGGTCCGAAAAAAGTTTGGCGCATTCCGGAGGAAAGCGGATTGGCCGCCCACTCCCGGAGGGCGGGATTGGGAAACTGGCTGACCGCAAATTTTTTCCATTTTCTTTTCGGTTCATCCAAGAGCGGAACGAAACTTTTCCCGGCCAAATGAGAGGGCTTCGGCAGACCGGCCAAATCACATAAGGTGGGATAGAGATCGACCAACTCGACGAAGGCGCCGGTGGATTCGCCACGGGCCTTCATTTCGGAAGTCCAAACGATCAAAGGTACGCGAGTGGCTATTTCGTAATTTGTCGCCTTTCCCCAAATTCCCATGTCTCCCAAATGCCAGCCATGATCCCCCCAGACCACGATCAACGTGTCGTCCCGGATACCCGTTTCGTCGAGAGCCTCGAGCATCATTCCGATTTGTGCGTCAACGTAGCTGACGCAAGCATAATAGCCGTGCAGGAGAGTCTTTGCCAATTCCGGTCCGATGGGTCCCTTTTTGGGAATCCCGTGGCGCGTACGCAACTCGAAGGAAGCATGCAACCCAGTGACCGCCCCACCCTCCGGGCTCTTGGTGTGCTTAGCCAATTTGATTTTTTCACGATCATACAGATCCCAATATTTTTTCGGAGCGACGAAATCAAGATGAGGCTTTTTGAAACCGAGGGCCAGAAAGAGAGGTTGCTTGGGGTTCTTGTCGATATGATCCTTCAGGGTGGCGATGGCGAGCCTGGTGCTGAACCCATCGGAATAGGCATGGTCGGGAACGTCCGCTGACTCGTAAGCGGGTCCATGGATCAAACCGCCCGAGCCGTCTTTGCCGTATTTGGCCAGCATCTTTTCCTTGTTAGATGCCCACAGTTCCTGATTCTCCTTGAGCGCATAGTTTCCAGGCAACCACTTCATCTTAACCGGACAACGGTTGAAGGCCGGTTTGCGACTCCAAGAGTGATCATTATCCGTCATCCGAGCATGATAAATCTTTCCGCAATAAACCGCCTCGTATCCATGCTTGATAAAATGCTGGGGCAAGGTAACGATATCAGGGTTAAGTTCACGGAAGTAAGCGGTATTCTCGATCACGCCTATTTCATCCGGCCGCGCCCCTGTCATCAAGCTGGCCCGGGAGGGACTGCAAATGGCCTGCTGACAATAGACCCGGTCGAAGCGCATGCCTTCCTTGGCAAGCTTGTCCAAATTCGGAGACTTGGCAATCGACGAACCATAACAACCCAACTCGGGCCTTAAATCATCGATCGCGACAAATAGGACATTGGGGCGAGAGATCGCAAAAGCAGTTTGACCCTGAAAAACAAAAGCACAAAAAAAACAAGACTGTAGAATGACCAACTTCATGTGAAAACCGATTAGAACTCTAATTTGCAGTAAGAGTCGAGCGAATCAAAGGGATTGCAAAGCCCTAGCCTAAATAAATCATCCAGCTATCGAACCCCTACAATCCCCTAAATACAAGAAGTACTTGAAGCACGAATCAGTCTCCGCATACTCAAAAATCAAATGAATCGAAGAGATATATTTAGGTGTGCAAGCATAGTAGTTGCAAGCATCTTTGCCATTGGAACCGTATTTGGCAAAGAGAAGCAGAAGGACAAGAAAAACGCATGGAAGCAGCATGTCGGGAAACCGGGTCCCGATGGTTGGCGCGTTAACGTCATACAACCGGACCCACACGACGACGGCCCGGACGGTTTCAACTACAACGACTGGGATGGCGATGGCGATCTGGACGTACTCGTGAACTTCGAGGAAGGCGGTTACAGCCGACTGTACTTCAACCCCGGCAAGGAAAGAATCCGTGGGCTCTGGACCGACTTCATCGAGTTCGAAAAACACGGCAAGTGCGAAGACTCCGGGATCGGAGACCTCGACCAAGATGGCGACGTCGATTACGTCGCCAACGGCGGGCACGTCTTCTTCAACCCCGGAAGGAAGGAAGTGAGAAACCCTGCGAAATGGACCAAGATGACGCTTTTCAAGCAAGAAGCCCGCAATCCGGTAGTCAGCGACGTTGACGGCGACGGGCTAAACGACCTGATTATCGGAGCCAAAGCGTGGTATAAACAACCCGTTACGAACAAGCAGGTCGCCTCCAATTGGAAACGGTATGAACTGGGTGATGCGATCTGGCCAATGAACTGTATCGTCACCGACATGGATGGAGACGGCAACAAGGATATCCTTGTTCAAGAGCGCCGCAAGCAAGGTTTGTTTTATTACGTCAATCCTGGCAAAGACAAGATAACCAAACGCTGGCCGGTCAAAGTAATCGACGGGCAACCAAGCGGCATGTTCGCGGCCTACGGCGACGTCAATGGAGATGGGCGTCTTGATCTTGTAAAGGCAGCTGAAAAGATCCGCATATTTCTTCGCTCCAATGACAATGGAACTCCGGTTTATGAAAAAGTCGAAGTGAACCTGCCTGCCCAACCTGCGAGCGTAAGGGTGAAGCCCAAATCCAAGGGCGTTGCCATATTCGAGATGAATGGAGACCCAGCCTATCCGGAAATCCTTATCATCCCAGAATACGAAGCCCAGTTATGGTACCTGACTCGGGTCGGGAAAGGCAGATGGAAAAATACTCTGATGAGGATACCTGCACCCGAGACACGTAAGAAGATGGACAACGCATTCCTCGTCGACTTGGACGGAGACGGCGACATGGACATTGCGACAACCGAAGAGAACGGCGGATGGGGCGTGATCTGGTTCGAGAACCCAAGCAAAAAATAACAATTCCATGAACACCCTGCGTCTTCTCACCCACTCAATTTTCATGTTCTTGGTCTTGCATGCCACCTATGCAAAATCAATCAGACCGGAAGGCTTTAAGCTGGGAACCCCCTTGGATCCACTCGGGGCGAAAATGGAAGCTGGGGTCGATCTTCAGAAGATCGAGGGATATTCGAGATTTTTCAACTTTACTGACAAGGATAACGATGGCAGGCATTCGAAAGTCGAGTACGTCGACAACGGGAATTACCTAAATCTGCAATCCAAGGCAGGGATATTCAATGCTTCCGACAATGACCGAGATGGTTTCGTCTCGAGAGCCGAATACATCCTTAACCGAATCATCACCGACGAGGCAAAGAAGATCGTTCAGGCAATGGACGCGAACAAGAACGGCACGGTGGATCGTACGGAGTTCATTAACCAATCCATGCCTGACAAGAAGTTGGCCGCACAGGTTTTTATAGATCTCGATACGGATCGAAATGGCATTCTCCATATCCCAGAATACTTGAAAGTCTGGGGAATGTGGGCACGCTACGACAGACCGTCACCTGAAAAACGAATTTCCGACCGCAAGGCAGAGCTTGAAAAGTCGAATCACGCGAAACCTTCTTCGAGGCGAGTTCCGGATTTGAAATAGGTGAATACGAAGTGGGCCCGGCAATCGGTTACGCCAACTCCGATGAGGGGGAACATTACATTCTTGGTCTTTATTTAGGGATTCCCTTCAGGCAAATTCGGAAATTCTTCAGACTTCGCTGAATATTTTGCGAAGGAGCAGGTTTGGTCGTTGAAATCTTTAGCTTCCAAGTCATGAATGATCAGTTCACCTCCGATCAACTCACCAAATACACTCGTCATGAAAAAAGTAACCGCCTTGCTCCTGTCCTGCCTTTGGGGACAAATTGCCTTCGGAGCAGTATTCGAACTGAGGACTTACGTCACCAACCCCGGCAAACTGGACAACCTCAATGCCCGCTTCCGCGATCACACCGTGGGCTTGTTCAAAAAGCACGGAATTGAATCGGTCGGCTACTGGGTACCCACCGATGGGGAAAGATCGAAGAACACCTTGATCTACGTCATCAAGCACGAAAGCAGGGATGCGGCCAAGGCATCCTGGAAAGCATTTGGTTCAGACCCTGCATGGAAGAAGGTAGCCCGGGAATCACAAGTGGATGGAAAAATACTGGCCCAACGACCTGACTCCGTATACATGAACGAGACCAGTTACTCCCCTAGTTGGAAAAACGGAAAAGCTGAGAAGGACGACGTATTCGAGTTGCGCATCTACAAGGCAGCCAAGGGAAAACTCGGTAAACTCGATGCCCGGTTCAGGGATCATACGATCAGGATTTTCGAGAAGCACGGAATGAAAAACGTGGCCTACTGGCACCCGGTTGACGAACCGGATTCCAAGGATACCCTTATCTATATCATCAAGCATGAGAACCGTGAAGCGGCTAAGAAATCATGGAAGGATTTCCTTGCTGATCCGGAATGGAAAAAAGCGGCCAAAGCCTCCGGAGTCGGTCGTTTGGCCAAACCTCCGGCAGCTACTTACATGAAGCCTACGGATTATTCCGCCATCCGCTAATTTCTCAACTCGCCTGCACCCTTCTCCCATGACCTGCCCGATCCGGTCGTTTGTTCTTCTCACGCTTCTGTTTGCTACTTTGGCAGACGGAGTCGAGCAGCAGCAAGCCCATTGGACCCAAAGCTATGATGCCGGATACGAGGACCTGAAAGGTGCCTATGCCGGTGGATCGGAAATCATGCATATCGTTTCCCACAAAGGGAAGCTCTACGCATCAAATGGGTTTTGGGTGGATGCGCGTTGGGTGATTCCGCCTGACGGACAAAAGCAATCGGCCCAAGTTCTTCGCCTCGATTCAATGGCTGAGAAATGGCAAGTCGATCTGGACATGGGCGAATCAAACGACCGTGGATTGGCCTACATGAAAGGCAACATCCTCAAGTCCGTGACCTTTACCCGGGATGCATCGGGCAAACCTCTGCCAAGTCCTGAAAACTTGTTAGTCATGGCGGCTGGCGCGAACTTCGAGCGGGGAGGCGCAGTCTCGTCGTGGACACGGGACGATAAGAAGAATGCCTGGGTTCATACCTTGGTCCGGCATGGTTCAAGCGTTGGAGGTATTCGATGGGTACCAAGGGACATGGAGGTGTATCAGGATAAGAAAACCGGGGTCGAGCGCATATTCCTGTCACTTGGAAATCCGGGAATCGTATCGGGGGTCTACGATCCCACGATCCCGGGAAAGATCAGATGGAGTCAGCATCTGGAATTCCCTTTCCCGGAAGGGGGCTCGCTCCATACCCGACCACTCGGTATTATTCAAGCCAACGGTTCACTCATGTTCTCGGAGGGAGGAGCGATCTTCCGGAGAAAGGATGGGGTTCATCCCAGCTATGAAAAGATCATCGACTTGAATGAGGACACCGATACCGACGTGGGGGGCATCCGCGGACTGACCGCCATTGAAAACCCAAAGGGCAAGGGACATTCCCTCCTCTTTCTCTGGGCGCCGGGCGACCGCTCGAAAAGCCAAATCAAACGCCTGGATCCGAACGGCAAGGGTGGATACTCGGTTCACGACGAGGCAATGATAATGGAGCTCATGAAGGATAAACTCGGAGTGGAAGTCTCCTATACCTTGGGCGCTCACAATATGGCGTATCCGTTCGTGGATCCAGAATCAGGAAAAACCGTCCACCTCATCGGGTTTCAAGGAAACATCAGGGGTAAGCATCACTTGAAATGGAAAGGGAGCACCCTTTACGGCGGGGCCTTGTACGCCATCCGCTACTCCGACCTGACCTACAAGGTTCTGGAAGTAAACAACGCCTACAAGGACGGGAAGGCAATCTTGGTTTCCCCCCGGACGTTTTGCCAATCTCCATTTGAGGACAAGGGAATATTGATCGGTGGGCATGACTCGAGCAGGAAAATCTCGGACGACATGGCTTGGATCTTTCACGCCCCGGTCGAGGTCGCCTTGGGCCGGGCAAAAGGTCAGGATGCAAAACCTTCCGCCACCAAACCAAAGCCAGCTCCGCGGTTACTCGAAGGCCCGCTTTACGAATTGCGCATCTATCATGCAAGCGAGGGACGGTTCCAACACTTGATCAAGCGCTTCCGCGAGCATACCGACCGAATCTTCAAGAAGCATGGATTGAAAGCTCTGGGCTATTGGATTCCAACCGAGGGATCGGCCAAGAAAAGGCGCAAGTTCGTCTACTTGCTCGAGCATCCGTCACGCTACGAAGCCTATCGCAACTGGATAAATTTCTTCAATGACAAGGAATGGGAAAAGGTAATGGACAAACCCGAGTTCCAAGGGTTGCTCTCCGAAAAGCCAAGCTATTTCTTTCTGACTCCAAATGATTATTCCGCCCGCGCGAGGAACGAAATCACAAACCCAGGTGGTATCTTCGAGTTACGCACCTATGTCGTTAACGAGGGAAAACTTAACAGTCTCAACACCCGCTTCCGCGAACACACCACGAACCTGTTCAACAAACATGGGATCAATAACCTCGGCTACTGGACACCCTTTGACCAACCAGACAGAGAGGACACCTTAATCTACTTGATTCACCACGCCAACCGCAAACAGGCTGATCTCAACTGGCAAGCCTTTGGCCAAGACCCGGAATGGAAAAATGTCGCCCGGGAATCCCAAGTTGACGGCAGACTGCTGGCCCAACCACCCGAAAGACTTTACCTTAAAGCCTTGGAGTTCTCGCCCCTGAAATAAATAAGGGGAACTTATAAAGGGCGAATGCGGGATAAGACATCACGCCATTTTGAGCGTAAAACTCCGAGTAATCAGCGAACCGACGATATTTCTACCGCATGCCCTGGCAAGACTTAGGCAAGCACTTGCTTGACGATGTGACCATGTACGTTGGTCAGGCGGCGCTCGAGACCGTTGTGGTAAAAACTCAGGCGCTCGTGATCCAAGCCCAGCAAGTGAAGGATGGTGGCATTGAAATCGTAAATGGAAGTCTTGCCGGTAACCGACTTGAATCCGAACTCGTCACTCTCCCCGTAACTAAACCCCTTCTTCACTCCAGCTCCCGCAAAAAAGCAAGTGAAGGCTTCGGGATTATGATCCCGGCCAGTTCCATTTCCCTGAAGGAAAGGCATGCGTCCGAACTCCGAACACCAAACGACGAGAGTGTCCTTAAGCAAACCACGGCGTTTCATGTCGCTTATGAGTGCAGCCGTGGGTTGATCCATGATCTCGGCCTGCATGGCGTGTGTCTTGGCAATGTTGCTGTGGGAATCCCAGTTGGTGATCCCGTTTCCTCCAGAAGGATCGCTCCCGTTGAAAAGCTGAACCACCCGGACGCCCTTTTCGATGAGACGGCGAGCCAGAATACAATTCTTTGCATACTCGCGCTTCAGTTCGGTCCCGGACTCCGTACCGTATTCCTTTTGAATGGAGTTGGGCTCGGTTGAAATATCCATCACGTCCGGGATGGAGGTCTGCATTTTCCCAGCAAGTTCGTAACTGGCGATACGGGCGGCCAAGTCTGCATCCTTGGGATATTTCTCCAAATGCTTGCCATTAAGGCGTTGCAGGAGACCGATGGTTGCCTTGTCGTCCTGCGCGGAGTAGGCAGAAGGTCGGGCCAAGTTCGCAGGAGGATTCTTTGAATTGAAATCGGTGCCTTGGAAGGCAGCCGGGAGAAACCCGTTTCCAAAATTGTTCTTGCCCGAGCGGGCCGGACCCCGGGGATCGTTAATGGCGACGAAGGAAGGAAGTTCGTCGTTTTCGGAACCCAATGCGTAAGTCGTCCACGAACCAAAGGAAGGAAACCCTTCCATGGTAAATCCGGTGTTCATGAAATTCTCGCCCTGCGGATGAGCGCTCGTCTGGGTATGCAGTGCGTGCATGAAGCAAAAGTCATCTGCCAGCGAACCCAAATTAGGCAGGAGATCGGAAGTCATTTTCCCGGATTTCCCACGTGGTTTGAAATCCCAAAAAGGCTTGGCGATGTTCCCCGAAGGACCCTCGAAGGTTACGGCAGGAATGCCAGGTGGCTTTTGCCCGTGATACTTGATCAGTTCGGGTTTGTAATCAAAGGTGTCGACGTGACTGACCGCGCCAGGACAAAAGATAACCAGAACTTGCTTGGCCGCGCCTTTGAAGTGAGCATCCCGGGGGGCGTAAGGCTTATCCGGATCAATGTCCGGACGAATGGGCGTTTTTCCGCTAAAACTTGTCGGGTCGTCCGAGGCGAGGAGTCCGTCTTTGCCTAGCAATTGGGCAAGACCTAGAGCCCCAATCGAAAAGCCGGTGTTCTTCATGAACTGTCTGCGGTTCAAGAGAGAACGGCCGATCGATGAAAGATTTTCCTCGTTATGGTTCATTGCTTGATAAGATCAGGGGAGGAAGGCAAACTCGTTGGAATTGATCAGAGAACGGCAAACGATGGAAAGTCCATGCTCCAAGGCCACCTCAAGGGCAGCCTTGCGTTCGTCCTTGGTCGGTTTGCGGGCAAGCAAAAGTTCAAACGTCCGATTGACCGCCCCAGCCAAATTCTCTTCTCCTGCCTCACGCAAAGCCCGTTCGGCCAAGTGCTTGGATTGATCGACTACAAAATCGCTATTCATCAGATTCAAAGCCTGCAAAGGAGTCGTGGAAACCGGGCGCTTGGAACGCACCTGGCCGCAATCGGGAAAATCAAAGGCGGTAAAAATCCGGTCGTCCACTCTTCTCATCCGCTCCTGGTAAATCATGCGCCGCCAAGTCTCGGGTCCGAAATTATTGACCACCTTCCATTGAGCATAGGTCTTCTTGACATTGTGGATCCGATAGCTCCGTCCGCCCATTTCCGGATTCAACTTCCCCGAAGCCCGGAGAATCCCGTCCCGGATCACCTCGGCTTCAACCCGCCGGGGTGGAAAACGCCAAAGCAAGGTTGATCCTGCATCCTTCTCCAGCCCTTTTTCCGAGGGAGCGCTCGAGCGGCGAAAGGCATCGGACGTAACAAGCATGCGGATGAATTCCTTCATCGACCAAGGGGTTCCCTCCGGTCGCGAAGGCTCGGCAAATTCAGCAGCCAGCCAATCGAGCAACTCGGGATGAGTGGGCAGCGCGCCGGCGCGCCCGAAATCTCCTCCGGTCACCACCAGACCTGCGCCGAAAACATGTTGCCAGATCCGGTTGGCCATGACGCGCGCAGTCAGCGGATTGGATGAATCGACGACCCACTCCGCAAAGCGGGCTCGCCGAAGGTGGCCGCTGGCATCACCCTTTACGCCAAGAGCACCCTGAAGAATTTTGGGGGCTGCAGGCACAACCTCGTCACGTGGGTTCTCCGGGCTCCCGCGATGCAAAACGCGCGTTACCTTCGGTTTGATAAAACTGCCTACGAAACTTGGACGCGGTCCTTCCTCCGAAAGCTTGTAGGTCAAATGGGAAATTTCCCGAACAGCATCGGAGACTGACTTGTCGGAATCCTTCAATTTCCTGAACTTGTCAATGGAAGCAATCTCCTTCCAGGTCCCATCGGGTAATTTGGCATGCACCACGAATTGGTCGAAATTGAACTTGTTCTTTTGCTCGAGGTAATCGGTTTCGTAATAATATTCCCGGTTCGTACTAAGTCGCAACCGACCGACCTTGACCGGAGACTTGAAGGCAAACTCCAGCCAGGGATTCTGCTTCTTCGGCTTATTGTAACTCGCCTGCCAGCGCTGTGTCCCGAACTTTCCGTCTATTACCCGGCCAACGGGAAAACGGCCACCCTGCTGAATGAAGGCGTCGTCGGTTCTTACGGTCGTTCCTTGTGTCTTGTTGGCCAAGTTGACGTCTTCTGTCGGAAGGCCGAAGATCTCGACCTCGTCCAAACCGACGTACCCGCCCCTAAAATTGATCCGAATTCCAGTGGCCTCGACCAGGTTCCAGTGAACCTCTTTGTAAGCACCCCAATCTTCCTCCCACACCTTGGACTTGGATCGGATCTTGTTCCGGTTTTGGGAAATACCCTTCCAAATGCTCTGGGCGCTTTGCTTGCGCGGATGATCCTTGGAAAACTCAGGGAACCGGCTCCCAAACTCAATATCCTGAAAAACTGCGGTCATGGAGTAGTAATCCTGAATCGAAATCGGATCGAACTTATGATTATGGCAACGCGCGCAACTCATGGTCACCCCCATAAGGGAAGCGCCGACAGTCTGCATGATCTCGTCCATCCTGTCCGCCCGGGCCTGTCTTATGGCCGAAGCCTCCTGCCCGACGGTAGCGGCCGGCACATGGGGGCCCGCAACAAGAAAACCCAAAGCCTCACCCGTTCCCATACCATCCCCAGCCAACTGCTCTTGAACAAATCGGTTGTATGGAACATCTTCGTTAAAAGCTCGGATGACGTAATCCCGGTACACCCAGGCAAGCTTCCGGTAAAGATTGGACTCGGAACCATTTGTCTCCGCCCAGCGAATGACGTCCAACCAGTGCTGAGCCCAACGCTCACCGAAATGAGGCGACGCCATCAACTCGTCCACCAATCCGGCATAAGCTTTCTCATAATCCTTCTTTGAATCGGCCAAAAATCTGTTTACGCGCTCAGGCTTGGGAGGCAAACCGGTCAACACGACCGAAGCGCGCCGGATCAAAGACAAGTCATCGGCCGACGGGTTGGAGGGAATCTTTTCCTTCTTAAGGCGGCTATCAAGAAACGCGTCTACGGGATGATCCGTAACCTTCGGAACCTTTGGGCGCTCAACGGGCAGGAAAGACCAGTGGTCGGTACCCTCCTCGAGCTTATCATCCATTTGGCCAGGCCAAACCGCACCTTCGTTAATCCACTCCTCGAGCAAGACAATCTCATCCTCAAGAAGGGGATCTCCTTTCGGAGGCATGCGCTCATCGGGGTCCTTGCTCTTAATAAGTTCGAGCATGAAGCTCTTTTTCACGTCTCCAGGAACTATGGCTGGAAAACCAGAATCTCCACCCTTCAAAAAATGAATTCGGCGATCCATGCGGAAACCCGACTTTTGCTTATCAACGCCATGGCAATCCATGCATAAATCTTCCAGAATTGGAAAAACTTCATCGTTGAAGTCAATGGCTATCGTCAATTGAAATGAGAATAGCAATGACGACAAAAAAAGAAAGATTTTCATGAATTAATAATGGAATGAAAATGTAAAAAAGGAAAAAGTATTTACGGAAATTGTAATTACAAATTTTGAGCTCAAGGAAAATTACATTTTGTCTGGTTAGAAATTCTCGGCTAACCAAAAATCTAAAAATTCGACAAGGGAATTGCCGAAATATTACCGTATGCTAACTTTAAGCGAAATTCAGACCAAAACAGAAGCAGAGTAGAGTAATTCAAACTAAAAAAAACGAAATTCAAGTACTTGGGAAAGTAATTCAAAGTAGACCAGATCGAGCGAATTTCTCAAAGAAAAAATAATGTCATTCTTGGAAATCATAGACGAGAATTCTACTGACCAATGGGACAAGCAGATCTTTCTTGATTTCTTGGTGAACAGGATGTTGCAAATATTCCGCTAAACTTTTGGCATCCGCCACAATGACTAGAATGCCGACATCGTAAGTATCGTCGACAATCGATCTATCACTCGGAACAACTTGCCCAGCACGAGCTTCCAGAACTCCTGGAATTTTTCTAAAAGACTTCGTCGCGCTGACGATTCGCTTTCGATTCTCCATGTTGCCGGGATCTTTAAGCCAGCACAAAACGACATGATGCAAAGCCTTGTCCTTACGGGACGAGCCTATCTCGACCGAAACGCAACTGCATAATAATAAGGGTACGAAAAAAGCTAAACACTTCATAATTGATAACAAGATCAAGGTCAGTTTATCCAATAAACTTCCTCGAGGAAGGATAGGTGGAGTCCAGGAAGCAATAGTTGAATTCAAGTTCAACACAGAAAAGATGTCGAAGAGTAACTTTCAAGGTCAAAAGACACGACTACGAAATAGATCCCAGTCCAGAATTTATCGGCTTATTGGAAAAAGGCTGTCAATAGCGAAGCGGAAACATCTCTTCATAATTGCTCATAGGCTTTGGAGCTAAGCAGAAGTGGGTCTTGCTCTAATAAGATGCTGATTCAAATCCTACCACTCGCCAGACCCTTTATTCTTGCGATAATGATGGTTTCAAGATAAAGAAAAAACCTTAATTTTCTTCATGGAACAATCCATGCAAGAAGTTATATCCTCCAGTGCATCTCATTGCGATCCTCCCGAATACAGACTTAAAAAATCGGTTGAGACATCTTATACAAAAGTCTTCATGTTTTTAACATCCATCAAAGGTTTTCTGATTTCTAACTAATCATGCAAGAAGAGATAGATACATTGGAGACGCAAGAGTGGATTGACTCAGTAGCATCAGTCATTCGTGAGGATGGTGTTGATCGGGCAAAGTTTTTGCTAGATAAGGTTTTTGAAAAGGCGTGTCTTTCTGGAGTTGATATGCCGTCTGGCATTACTACGAATTACATAAACAGCATACCGACCACAGAAGAACCCGAATATCCCGGAGATACCGACATCGAACGCCGTATCCGAGCGGTTGTGAGGTGGAACGCAGTCATGATGGTGCTTCGAGCATCCGGGAAGAACCTTGAACTTGGTGGGCACATAGCCTCATACCAATCTTCTTCGGCTTTTTACGAAGTTTGTTTCAATCACTTTTTTCGAGCTCCCAGCAATGGTGATTCCGGGGATTTGATTTACTACCAAGGTCACATATCTCCAGGCATCTATTCTAGGGCATTCGTTGAAGGCCGTTTAACCGAATCCCATCTTGACCACTTTCGTCAAGAAGTCGATGGCGGTGGTCTCTCATCATATCCCCACCCCAAGTTGATGCCGGATTTCTGGCAGTTCCCAACGGTATCCATGGGTTTGGCTCCCATTGCCTCGATCTATCAAGCTCGCTTTATACGTTATTTGAACAACAGAGGCCTCAAAGACACTTCAAATCAGCGTGTATACTGCTTTGTCGGCGATGGCGAAATGGACGAACCGGAATCCAAGGGAGGTCTTGCCTTCGCTGCCCGCGAAAAGTTGGACAATCTATGCTTTCTCATTAATTGCAACCTGCAACGCTTGGATGGCCCAGTAATGGGCAACGGCAAAATCATACAAGAGTTTGAAGGTCTCTACCGAGGGGCCGGGTGGCATGTCATCAAAGTAATTTGGGGAAGCAACTGGGACAAGCTCTTGGCTCAGGACAGTTCGGGCAAATTACTTCAATTGATGAACGAAACTCTGGATGGCGATTACCAGACTTTCAAGTCAAAGGATGGCGCATATGTACGAGAACACTTTTTCGGAAAGTACCCTGAGACGGCCGCTCTCGTGGCAGACATGAGCGACGATGAAATCTTTTCCCTGCGCCGAGGCGGTCACGAATCATCCAAAATTTACGCAGCCTTCAAACAAGCTCAGGAAATTAAAGACCGACCGACTGTGATTCTGGCCAAAACAGTCAAAGGCCATTATATGGGTGATGCAGCCGAAGGTAAAAACGTCGCCCACCAAGTAAAAAAGATGGACCAGTCCTCACTCGCTTACTTGCGAGATCGCTTGAGATTGGAGGACTTGGTTTCCGATGATGACTTGCCGAATTTGCCTTATCTTCAACTGGAGGAAGATTCTACCGAGCACAAGTATCTGCATTCTCGGAGGAAAGAGCTTGGCGGATACGTGCCAAGTAGGATATCTCGTTTTTCCGATAACTTGCAAATGCCTGCATTGGAGGCCTTTGAATCCCTGCTGGGTGAGCAAAAAAGAGAAATCTCGACCACCTTGGCTTTCGTACGGGCTCTAAATATTTTGCTTAAGGATAAATCCATCGGTGAGCGGATAGTTCCCATCGTCGCGGACGAAGCTAGAACCTTTGGAATGGAAGGTCTATTCCGCCAAATCGGCATCTACAATCCACATGGGCAAAACTACGTCCCCCAGGACCGCGACGCCGTCTCCTACTACAAGGAAGACCTCACCGGGCAGGTGCTGCAAGAAGGCATCAACGAAATGGGGGCCATGTCTTCGTGGGTTGCCGCGGCTACCAGTTACAGCACAAACGATCTGCCCATGGTACCCTTTTACATATATTATTCCATGTTCGGCTTTCAACGAGTGGGAGACATGGCTTGGCTAGCAGGTGATCAACAAGCTCGAGGTTTTCTTCTAGGAGCTACTGCGGGGCGAACGACGCTAAATGGCGAAGGCCTCCAGCACGAGGACGGACACAGCCATGTTTTGGCTTCCACCATTCCCAACTGCATTGCCTACGATCCCACCTTCTCGTTTGAGCTAGCCGTAATTCTTCAAGATGGCTTGAGACGCATGTACGGACCGGATCAAGAAAACGTTTTTTACTACCTCACCCTGATGAACGAAAATTATCATCAGCCAGCCATGCCCGATGGGGTAGAGGAAGGAATTCGGCGAGGAATATACAAATTGCTCAGCCACAATGGCGAAAAGGCAAAGGTTCAGCTGCTTGGTTCGGGCACGATCCTAAACGAGGTGATCAAGGCAGCCGAAATTTTAAGCACGGAATACCAAATTGCATCCGATGTCTTCAGCGTTACATCTTTTAACGAGCTGGCTCGAGAGGGGCAAGACGTAGCTCGTTACAATATGCTCCATCCTGAAGCCGAACCTCGCTCCTCATACGTAACGGATGTTTTGGGAGAAGAACCAGCCATCGCTTCAACGGATTACATGAAGAACCACGCCGAGCAAATCAGACCTTACCTGCCTGGATCATCTTACAAAGTCCTCGGAACGGATGGGTTCGGCCGTTCCGACAGTCGTCCAAACTTGCGACGTCACTTTGAGGTCAACGCATCTTATGTTGTAGTTGCCGCCTTGCATGAGTTGTCTAAACGAGGCGATGTGGAAAAATGTCTCGTCACAGAAGCCATCGAAAAATTTGGTATCGACGCAGAAATCACCAATCCTCTTTTCGCATAGAGAAATATCGCAATGAGCAGCGAAATTCATTTGCCCGATATCGGGGCCGATCAAGCCGAGGTCACCGAGATCTTCGTAAAGATTGGAGACGTGATAGAGTTGGACGCTCCATTGATTGCAGTTGAAGGTGACAAAGCCGCGATGGAGGTGCCGTCCCCACAGGCAGGAACCGTGGAGGAAATTAAGATTTCAGTCGGCGACGAAATTTCTACGGGCACACTGATTCTTGTTTTGACTCCAGCGGAAGCCGAAACTCCTCAAACTGAAGAGAAAGGCCAATCGACCGATATTCCCCAAACTGCACCGCCACTCGATGAAAAGGAAGTGCTTCTTCCAGACATCGGTACAGATGAAGCTGAAGTAACTCAGGTTATCGTCGGCGTAGGCGATTCAGTTAATGTCGATGACCCATTGATTACAGTTGAGGGGGACAAGGCTGCAATGGAGGTGCCCTCTCCTTTTGAGGGAGTCGTTAAGGAAATTAAAGTCGCGTCTGGCGAAATGGTGTCCACGGGCGCCTTGATTATGATTTTCGAGGTAACATTATCGCCGGCCGAAACCAAGCCCGCAACACCGCCCGACGCCTCCAAACCAAAGCCTCAGTCAGTCGCATCGACTCCGGCAAAGAAGAGTGCGAACAAGCCATCTGAGAACTTCGTTGAAAATCAGGAATATGCTCATGCCTCTCCGGTTGTTCGTCGTCTAGCAAGAGAGTTCGGGGTCAACTTGGCTAAAGTCAAGGCCACCGGACGAAAAAATCGGATACTAAAGGAAGATGTTCAGCAATACGTCAAGGAAGCCCTCCGCCGTCTTGATTCCGGAGCAGGCGGATTGGATTTACTTCCATGGCCGGAAGTGGATTTCGCCAAGTTCGGTGAGATTGAAAAGAAACCCCTCTCCAGAATCCAAAAGCTTACGGGTGCCAACCTACACCGCAACTGGGTTAGAATTCCTCATGTAACTCAATGGGATGAGGTCGACGTAACCGATTTGGAGTCTTTGCGAAAGAAGCGGAATGCAGAAGAAGCTAAAAAAGAATCCGGAATAAAATATACGATCTTGGTTTTTGTCATGCAAGCCGTCTCCAAAGCTCTGCAGAATCTACCTTCGATGAATTCCTCTTTATCCTTGGATGGCAAAAGTTTGATTCTCAAGAAGTACGTCGACCTTGGCATAGCCGTAGACACACCCAACGGTCTTGTCGTTCCCGTCGTACGCGGAGTAGACAGGAGGTCTGCAGAAGAGCTAACCCAAGACCTGTTTGCTCTTTCCGCCAAGGCTCGGGAAGGCAAGCTGACAAAGGAAGAAATGACTGGTTCTTCCTTCACGATTTCCAGTCTTGGCGGCTTGGGAGGCACTGCATTTACACCTATCGTAAATGCCCCTAACGTAGGCATTCTCGGTCTTTCTAGATCTGAGCTGAAACCGGTTTGGAACGGAGAATCCTTCGACCCTCGCCTCATGTTGCCTTTATCTCTTTCCTATGACCATCGCGTAATCGATGGGGCCGATGGCGTCCGCTTTCTCAATTTCCTAAAGGAGGCGTTAAGCGAACTTGGCGACAAGGAGGTTTGAGTCTTTCACAATGGGTAAGGAAATCAAGACACAAGTCGCGGTCCTAGGATCTGGACCAGCTGGTTACGCAGCAGCCTTTCGCTGCGCTGATCTTGGGCTAGACACTGTAATCATTGAGCGTCATGCCTCACTGGGAGGAGTTTGCTTAAATGTCGGATGCATTCCTTCCAAAGCTCTCTTACACCTTGCCAAGGTTATCAAGGACGCAAAAGCCATGGAAGAACATGGCGTAACTTTTGGAGAACCCGAAATTGACATCGCAAAGGTACGCCAATGGAAGGAACAAGTCATTGGAAAACTTACGGATGGTCTCGGTGGCATGGCCAAAATGAGGAAATGCCGAGTTCTTAACGGAAAAGGAAAATTCACCGGGCCAAATCATATCCAAGTGGATAGTGATGATGAAACGACTTCTGTGAATTTCGAGCATGCCATTTTGGCCGTAGGCTCTCGTCCCATTGAACTGCCTTTTATTCCACATGAAGATCCTCGGATCTGGGATTCGACCGATGCCTTGGAACTGAAGGAAATTCCGAATAGACTACTTCTCATGGGAGGAGGAGTTATTGGCCTCGAAATGGGAATGGTTTATAATGCTCTTGGCTCGAGGTTGGATGTTGTGGAAATGTTCGATCAATTGATGCCTGCGGCCGACCCGGATGTAGCGAAGGTTTTCACCGGAACAATTGCCGAAGACTACAACATCATGCTCGAAACCAAGGTGACCGCTGTCGATGCAAATCCTGAATGTATCTCGGTCACCATGGAGTCTAAGGACGGCAGTAAGGAAAGCCGTGATTATGATGCGGTATTAGTAGCCATTGGTCGAACGCCCAACGGTCTCTTGATCGAAGCCGAAAAAGCAGGAGTCGACGTCGACGAGAAAGGGTTTCTGAAAGTAGATAAACAAATGCGGACGAACGTACCGCACATATTCGCCGTTGGCGACGTGGTAGGTCAACCCATGCTTGCCCACAAGGGGGCTCATGAAGGTCATGTCGCCGCGGAGGTCATTGCGGGCAAAAAACATTTTTTCGACCCTAAGGTCATTCCTTCGATAGCCTACACCGACCCCGAAGTCGCATGGGCAGGCAAAACGGAACGAGAAGCCAAAGCCGAAGGCATAGAGTATGAAAAAGCCACCTTCCCTTGGGCGGCATCCGGGCGTGCCTTGGCGTCAGACTGCGCAGAAGGCATGACGAAACTTATTTTTGAAAAAGAATCCAACCGCATAATAGGAGGTGCGGTAGTAGGTACCAATGCAGGTGAAGTTCTTGGAGAAATCGGATTGGCAATTGAGATGGGATGCGATGCCGAAGATCTAGCTTTAACCATCCATGCCCACCCTACCCTGCACGAGTCGGTCGGACTCGCTGCGGAAGTGTTCGAAGGCACCATAACCGATCTGCCCAATCCAAAAGCAACGAAGAAATAAGCTTTTTCCTGTCTAAGGCTTCTAGCGGACAAGCTAGGCAAAATAGTATCGTCTGAATTTAAATTAAGGGATTTCAACAAACCCCAAGATTCGAACCTATAAGGCGGAATAGACGGCGGACAGGGTATCCTTGGCATCACCGAAGAGCATATCGGTATTGTTCTTGAAATAGAGCGGGTTTTCGACACCCGAGTAACCAGCCGCCATACTTCGCTTCAGGGCCACCACGGATTTCGCTTTCCAAGCCTCGATCACGGGCATACCGGCAATTGGGCTACTCGAATCCTCGAGTGCGGACGGATTTACGATGTCGTTCGCGCCGACGACCAAAAGAAGGTCCACATCGGGCAGATCGTCGTTAATCTCGTCCATTTCGAAAACGATGTCGTAGGGAACGTTGGCCTCGGCCAACAAGACGTTCATGTGCCCAGGTAGTCTACCAGCCACGGGATGGATGCCAAAGCGGACATTGACGTCCTTTGCTCTCAAAGTCTCGGTGATGTCCTTGACCACGTGCTGGGCCTGGGCCACCGCCATCCCGTACCCGGGAACGATCATCACTTCCTTGGCTTCCTTCAACTCTTCGGCCACTTCGTCCGCACTGGTTTCCGTAATGGAACCCTCGACTTCGCTACCAGCACCAGGGGATGAACCCGAACTGGTACCAAAACCACCGAAAATGACATTGGCTAGGCTTCGGTTCATCGCTTTGCACATGATGTAGCTGAGAATTGCACCGCTACTACCGACCAAGGCTCCAGTTATGATAAGCAAGTCGTTCTTGAGCATAAACCCGGCTGCCGCTGCAGCCCACCCGGAGTAACTGTTGAGCATGGATACGACCACCGGCATGTCTGCGCCACCGATTGCCACGATCAAGTGAACCCCCAAGACAAAGGAGATTGCCATCACGATGAGCAAACTAACCCAAGCCGGGTCATGTCCCTGCTGGAGAAATTGGGAACCCCACCATATGGAGGCTCCTACCATGCCTAGGTTAAGAACATGTCTGGCAGGTAGAAGGATGGGCTTTCCACTGAGAGAGCCCCGAAGCTTACCAAATGCAATGACCGATCCGGTGAAGGTAACCCCTCCGATAAATACTCCAAGAAGGATCTCGATCTCGTGGATAAATTTATCATTCCCGGCCATGAGAGCATGCCCGGGGTCAAGAAAACTCGACAACCCTACTAGGACGGCAGCCGCCCCGACAAAGCTATGGAGGATGGCGACCAACTCGGGCATGGAGGTCATCTCCACCCGCTTGGCGAGGACTGCCCCGATCACCGCACCACCCAGCATCAAAGGGATGAGCAACTTGAAATTCTCAACCTGCCCGCTAAAGAAAGTCGCAAGAATGGCAAGAGCCATCCCCAAGATTCCGTACAGATTTCCCTTTCGGGCGGTTTCCTGCTTGGAGAGTCCGCCGAGGCTCAAGACAAAGAGAATTCCGGAAACCAGATATGCGGTCGTTACGAGTCCTTCGTTCATTCCTTGCGAAACATCTTGAGCATGCGCTGAGTTACGAGAAACCCACCCGCAACGTTGATAGTGGCCAGAAAGATCGCCACCCCGGAGAGAATGCTCTTTGTATCCGTCCAAGGCTCCGCCCCAGTGACAAAGAGCATGCCCCCGATAACGATGATCCCACTGATCGCATTGGTTACGCTCATCAAGGGGGTGTGGAGGGCAGGCGTAACGTTCCAGACCACCATGTAACCGACAAAGCAAGCCAGCACGAAAACAGTCAACTGGTCGAGAAATTCGTTTTCCCCCTTCCAACCCAAGGCAAAGAGAATAACCGCCAAGACCCCGAAAATAATACCGGGAGAGAAAAAGGAGTATCCCTTGGAGTCGGAAATCTCGGAAGCAGGTTCAGGATCCGCCTTCGGCTTCGCGGGTTGCTGGCTCAACTCCGCCTCGGGTGGTGGCCAAGTCACTTCACCGTCTTTTGCCACAGTCGCTCCGCGAAGGATTTCGTCTTCGAAATCGATAGAAAAATCGGCAGGGCCGCCAAGCAATTGAAGGAGCTTGGTCAAGTTGTTGCCAAATAGGCGACTTGATTGTGTGGGCAAACGAGAGGGCAAGTCGGAGTAACCGAGAATAGTTACGCCATGAACTCGCTTGGCAGCACCGGATTCCGTCAACTCACAGTTCCCACCGCCTTCGGCTGCAAGATCCACGACCACGGACCCCTCCTTCATGCTCTTCACCATTTCCTCGGTTATTAGAATGGGAGCTTTCTTTCCGGGAATCATGGCCGTTGTCACGATAACGTCGACCTCTGCAGCTTGCTCGGCGAAAAGTTTCATTTCGGCCTCGATGAACTCCTTGCTCATAACTTTGGCATAGCCACCCGAACCTGCGCCGTCTTCCTCGAAATCCAGTCCCAAGAACTCGGCTCCGAGGCTCTTGACCTCTTCCTTAACCGCAGGGCGAGTGTCGAAAGCGCGGACGATGGCACCCATGTTCCGTGCCGTACCAATAGCTGCAAGTCCAGCCACTCCCGCACCTATCACGAGGACCTTGGCAGGAGGCACCTTTCCGGCAGCCGTAATTTGTCCCGTAAAGAAACGACCAAACTCGTGAGCCGCCTCCACCATTGCGCGATAACCAGCCACATTAGCCATCGAGCTGAGAGCATCCATCGATTGAGCCCGAGAAATTCGGGGCACACAGTCCATGGCAATAACATTGATCTTCCTAGCGGCCAGACTCTTTACCAATTCCTCGTTCTGGGCCGGCTGGATAAAACTGATGAGGGTGGCTCCCTCTTTCAAAAGCGAAACTTCTTCTTCGGAAGGAGGTCTGACCTTAAGAATGAGATCGGCCTTGGCCCAAACTTCTTTAGCTTCACTCGAGATGGTAGCCCCCGCCGACTTGTATGAAACATCGGGCAAACGAGCCTCGGAACCCGCGTTCGCTTCCACCAATACCTCGTAACCAATTTTGCGGAATTTCTCTATATTTTCAGGTGCAACCGCCACGCGACGTTCGCCTGAAAAAATCTCTTTGGGAATTCCAATAATCATTCAATTAAAAAGCAGTTCATCCAAGTGGCTCAAATCCGGATGCCTGTAAAGGAAAAGTTATTTTATTTAAAATGCTCTAGCAATTCATGAATTGTAGATTCGAAGCAAACCACTAATGCATTACCATCTATAAATGGTAGCATTAGACTTCGTGAACAACACTTGGCTCATCAATCAATTTCATCCAAAGACCAGAAGTCACAAGAATCTTGAATTAGTGCTCATAGTGAATGCCCTTTTTCCTTAAACATAAAATGGGCAAACGCCTAATTATTTCTTGCCTGAAGTCAATCAGATGAAGAAGATAAAAGAATGAATCAATCATTCTCAAGACGCACCTTTCTCGGGCAAGCCGGCACTGGCCTAGCCTTTCCTTTTCTAGCAAAGAGTTCATGGGCCAAATCGCCGCCGAGCGAAACCGTGCGTCACGCCAGCTTTGGTGGCGGTGGCATGGCCGGCGCGGACGTTGGCTCCATCTCTTCACATCCAAACGTCACCGTGGCGGCCATCGTCGAAATCGACGCCGGACGACGCAAGCAGATACAGCAACGTTTTCGCAACGCCACAGTCTACTCAGACTGGCGCGAAATGCTCGAAAAGGAAGCGAACAATCTGGATACGGTCAATGTTTCGGTGCCCGACCACATGCACGCCGCCATGGGGATGTCCGCCATGCAACGCGGTCTTCACGTTTACGGTCAGAAACCGTTGACCCACGACGTGTTTGAATCTCGAGCTCTTGCCGAGTATGCAAAGGAAAAGAAACTGGTAACCCAAATGGGCATCCAGATCCACTCTTCCACACAATACCGTACGGCTGTGCAACTAGTGCACGACGGAGTGATAGGCAAAGTCAAGGAAGCTCACTCCTTCAGCAACAAGCGCTGGGGGGACTCCAACCCAAAACCCGACCGCAAGGATCCTGTTCCCGAAGGATTCAACTGGGACAACTGGATCGGGCCTGCTCCCTATACAGAGTTCATCAAGGGTTACTACCACCCCGGTCAATGGCGCAAACGCTTGGACTATGGTACGGGCACGTTCGGGGACATGGGGTGCCATATCTACGACCCCGTCTTCAAGGCTCTCGGTCTCACCTACCCTATCTCCCTCCGCTCCGAAGGACCCGTGCCAAACGACCACAACTGGGGCTTCGACGCCAAAATTCACTATATTTTCCCGAAAACCGCATATTCAGAAGGCAAGACCTTGCCCGTCACTTGGTACGACGGCGGCGCACGCCCCGCCGCAGAGGTCACCAAACTCCTTGAAGGAAAGAAGCTACCCGGACAAGGATCAGTTGTGATCGGGACCAAGGGTGTCATGCTCATCCCACATGTCGGAAATCCCGAACTTTTTCCCAAAAAGGACTTTGCCGACTTCAAGATACAGAAGGTGGAAGGGATTAACCACTGGCACAGTTTCATCGACGGTGCTCGCGGTGCAGGTCCCATGCCCTCGGCTAATTTTTCCTATGCCGGCCCACTTTCCGAAACAGTCCTTTTGGGAGGAGTGGCCACACGCTTCCCCAAGGAAACATTGCGATGGGAAGCTGAAAAGCTTTCCTTCGCAGGAAACGAAAAAGCCACGGCTCTCATCCGCAAGAAATACCGGAAAGGTTGGGAAGTCGAAGGTCTAGGCTAAGACTTCCCTAGGGTTGAAAACCTAAAAGTCGCCAAAGAGACTGCTCTTGCCTGCCTTCTTCGATCGACAATCCTTGCAGACGCATGCGGATCCGTGATCGTTCTCAGCCTTTGATTTAGGCTTGCGAGGATCGGGTCGGTTCGCTGGTTTTGATGCAACCGAATCAAGGATGTTCGCAGGCTTTTGCGGTTGCAACGGACGACCAGTCGTAATGCCGGGAGCCAATTTTCCGGCGACTACGGGTGCCTCAGGAGACGATGTCTTTACTGGAATGCTTGGCTTTGGCACAGACGATACTCCCGCCACCGAGGTGGGTTTGGGACGAAATGATTGTGTGGAAGGTTTGGAGAGCAAGGGATTGGCTTCCCCAGACACCTTTCGTTCATGGGCAGAGTAGCGGGGGCGCACAGCTTCCGCAAAATTGGTATCGGCAATTGAAACGCTTGCGAGAAACTTATCGCTTGTAGGTTGCGAGACGATAAGAACTGCCGGTGCGCTGGGGTGAAAACGAAGTGCCTTAAGAGCACTCCCCGACGGAACGGGAATCTTCACTTGCTGCGTACGGTCCTGTAAGGTGACCAACTTTTTGCCTTGGATGTGCAAGGGGAAAACTAAAGTTGAATTCTTCAAAGCCCAAGCAACCACCTTGGCATCGTCACCAGGTGACTCGGCTTGAGTTGGCGAAGGTCGAACGGGACGAACGGAAGGCGTTAAGGTGGAGGCGACAACAGTCGGGGGGCTCGCAGTCGTGGACTTGGAAGCCAATGCCAACCGCCGCTCGACATCAGCAAGTTTGCTCTTTAGTTGGTTAAGCTCCGCATCCTTCCCCATAGCCTCGGAAACTTGAGCGAGAAGATCCTCTCTCTCTTTCGAAAGTTTCGCTTTCTCTGACTTCAAGGTTTCATTCTGAGACTCCAGACGAGCCTTCAGGCCTTGGTAGAATTCTTCGTTTTCCGTAAGCTCATCAACTTTCTCCTGAAGCTTTGAATCGCCTACGGCAATTTCCCCGCCACCACCTGTAACGAGAGAAATAGTCAATCCGGCGAGGCTCAAAACCGCTACGATCGAGGCCGCAATAGCAGGCCAGCCAAAAGAAGATTTCTTCACGGACTGCCCCTTGAAAGCATCCTGCATGCCCTTCACCTTGCCCTGCATTTGCCTAAGAGCCTGATCCTTCGTCGAACCGGTTTGGGAAGCCTGCTTCAATTGCTGGAGGGAGGTTTGCAACTCCTTGCCCATGTCGACGACCTTACGGTTGCCATCAACCAGACGACTCGAAAGAATACTAGCGATGTTCAAGCAAAGTTGGCCTCCCGCGGGACCACCTTGACCAATGAATTCAAGCATGCGCTCGTGATCGATGCGCCACAGAATACCTTCACCCGATGCCTGCACGTCGGCAGAAGCGACCCCGCCACTGAGGAATGCCATTTCTCCAAAGGCTTCACCATGCCCAAGAGAAGCTATAAACTGACTTTGCCCTTGATCGTTTCTCTTGTAAATGCCGACCTCACCCGAAACCACGAGGTAAAGGTAGTTCTGCTGCTGCCCATCGGCGACAAGGGTCTCATCATCGGCAAGTACCCATTCCCCAGCGAACTTGAGAGCCTCCAAGTTGAATTCGTCGATATTTGCACACAACCCCTCAAGCGGCATTTGATAACCTGCTTCTTCCACGTCTTCACGATGCAATAATTTCATGGATGCTCTCCTCTGATTTACTTACTACTTTCAGCTCTGTCTAAAACATGAAACCGAACCAAGTATGTCTTGGCAAGAGCCTTGTGAAAAAGTCTAGGAACACATTTGAGGCAATATTGCTTCAAAACCGGATGGAGCAGCACTCCGTTAAAATCGCGAAGCTTTAGTCCTCCGCCGCCTCCCGGCGTAGCTTGGCCGCGATTTCAATTTTGGCTGCATACTCGGCCAAAGCCCGGATAACATATTCTACAGCTTCCACCGCATTAGAAAAAGATTTTCGGCGCTCGATCACGTCCCAAGGGGGGTATTCATAGGTAGAGAACAGATAGCGAAGAAAATTGCCGATGCGAAGTCGAAGATAAAATTCAGTTATGAATTGCCTGATAAAACGAATGGGTTGCGTAACAAAACGGACTTTGTAGCCCATAAAATGAGTGACTACCTCAATTCGCTTTTTCTTCTGAGGGAAAGCCTCCAGTATTCGATCCTCTCCAAGCACAATGCGCAGGAAATGGCCACCGAACTGAAAATCCACCTCCGTTGAGCCTTCGAACTTTGACTCAATTCTCCTCACAGCTTGTAGAAAAGGACGAAAACTGGCATGAGGCTTATTGGCAGGCACGGCACGAGACTTTTCCTCCTGCTCACGACGAATCAACTCTTCGCGAGCTGAAGCCACTTCACGGTTAAAGAATTCTTCAATGTTCATCTAGAGATAAATGCGAAACAGCAAGCTTTGAGACACAAGTAACAATGGAGTGAATTAAAGTTATGGAAAATTTAATGTTGGGATTTCAGAAAAGAGAGAACCAGAATATATTAGCCAAAAGTTCTAAAATCTTGCATTTTTTTTCACAATAACCCCTTTCCCTCTGATTGGCAACAGCTTACAATGGTATTTATTTTTTCGAAATGGAAAACTTTTAAACTAAAAAATGAAGTCAATAAAAATAGTTTAGGATCAATACAGAATTATTAAAAGGTCTAGAATTCGCTCCGGCGTAAGAACAAAACTAGAGGTAAACCGACGAAGGAACCGTAGTGAAAAGAATTTTCAGTGTTATTTTTTCCGCAGGTAGACCAGTAAGGGAACAAAGAGTCTTACGATAAAACTCGAGCTGTTTACGATGCCTACCTGCTCCCACCTCTAGATCGTCTTCATTCTTGATATCTCTGTCGGTTTTGTAGTCGATAATTTCTGCAGAAAGCCAATACCCAGCTTCATCTTGCCTAAGAACCACTCGATCGAAGGTACCGTTAACCAGTTCGCCATCCGCAAGAAGGCTAAAAGTTTGTTCGCGCCAGACAATGCTTGGCTCGTTGGGTTTGGCAAAGAGAGCACGAGTATCCTTGTTGTCCAGTACTTTGCGAACATGCTCAAAGGCAGTGGCGGAAGCTTTCTCCCGGCTTTCAAGTAAGAATGCCTGAACGGAAGCATCGTCCTCCAACCACTCGATCTCCTCAAAGAGTTCATGGACTTCAGTGCCAATATCGGTAGCCCTATCTCGCTTCTTTCCAAAGAGAGATTCACCGAGAATTACTTGATCGTGCTTGGACGGACTCGTGTGACATACAGACGAAACTACCTTTGCAACCGAGTCTTCAACCTGAAGAAGAGAAGAAAGGGAATCCGAAGATTCTGAACCATGCGAACCATGTTCGAAAAACCATTCAAATGAACCTCTCGAATATCGAAGCTCCATTTCACCTGCAGACTGGGGCAACACGGATTCCATATTTACACGATCCTCTTCGCGAGGAGGAGAAAGACTTTGGTTCAATAGCTCGACGTAATTGACCGGAGGATTTTTCTTCTCCGAGGGTCGCGGAGAAAGTAAATATAATCCCTGGCGAGGGCGCGTCATCCCAACGTAAAGTTTGCAAAGGCTTTCAAAAACGGCTGCATTCCTATCGGAGGCTATTATTCCTGCCAAGGTCGGGTCGGCTTCGGCAAAAAGCGAATTCGGCCAATCCAGCGTCCACTCGACTCCCTCGCCGTCCTCGGAATTCTTGACGTATAAATCCAAAGGGGATTCCCGCGAATTCCGACGCAAGGTTTGCAGGGAATGTCCATCCAACTCGGGAAGAATGACCATATCGAAAGTCAAGCCTTTGGACTTGTGGATAGTCATAACGCGAACGCTTTTCTCGGAAGCGCCGCCAGCTGACTCGCTACCCTTGGCAAACTCGATGAAGGCATCGACGTCTCGCGAACCCGTTTCATCAAAACGTCGAGCAAGCTCCTCAACGTGCCTCAAGCGAAGAGAGCAAAAGGAAGCGGCGGCTTTCTCGACTTCTTTCAAGGCCATTCCACCCCACTTCTTTAAAACGGGAGCAAAACCTTCAAGGCAGACCTGTTCCAACACTCCGATCAAAGCGGAATTCAATTCATCGGGATCACCAGTTGGTGCAAGTAGTCGACCAAGAGGCGTCATCCGTAAATGGCCTCGCGAAAACCCATCCTCAGGATGAGCCGCCGCCCGCAACAAGGACAGCAAAGCCACGGAAAAAGGATTATCCGAACCCGGGTTGGCTCCGACCTCGTTCTCCACCGGAACCTCGGGAAGTTCCAACCTGAGAAGATCCACCAATTCCCTAGCCGTGTTTCTTCCCTGAGTAAGGACGGCGCAGGATAGACCTCGGGCTATGGGGTCAATTCCCCTTAACAGCGAAACCAAAGCTTGTCTGCGCTCATCCTCCTCGTTCGAAGTCCACCAGGCGACGTGCCCCTGCAAGTTCTCCGTCAACTCGGAAGGCTTGTGAGTTTCCCAAACCTCTTCCCAGCGAGGGCAGGTAAGGGTCGTTGAGGATAGGTTGCCGAAAACATCGTTCACTGTGTCCAACACGTCGGGGCCCGAGCGCCATGACTCGTTCAAGCCACTGTTCTCCAGTCGAGACTCGTAACGCTCCTTGAGAACCCCAAAAAGACGCGAATCGCCACCGCGCCAACCATAGATCGCCTGTTTGACGTCGCCCACGCAGAAAAACGCTCGGCCATCCTCGGGGTCGTTAATAGCTTCCTCTACCAAGTTTCGCAACACTCTCCACTGGGCGGGCGAGGTATCCTGAAATTCGTCAAGTAACCAGTGTCGGTATTCCCCGTCCAAACGAAACTCTACCTCCATCTTGGTCAGCGGATCGTTGTTTCTACCTAGCAACAAAGGCAAATCGGCAAAGGTCAATCCACCTCGAGAACGCACCTGTTGCTCGAATACCGAGTCAGCCGCGGAAAGTGCACGATAAGCTCCTTGCGTTCGAAGCATGCGTCGCTCGAACTCTCCCCTGAGAATGGATCGGACGACTCGCGAAAGCGGTTCGCAAAAATTTCCAGATAAGGCGAAATCAGTTCTCCCGTGCTTGATTTCGCAATCCAAACCGGGTCTCCAAGGTCCCAAGCACATGATCACTCGCTTGAGAAGCGCGGAACCTCGTTCGAGCCCATCGCCCGGACTCCACTTTTCCAGCGCATCCAAAACGGCAAACCACTTTTCGAAATCCCCTTCCTTGAAGGCGGGTTCGGAAAAGGCATTACCGGGTATCAGCTCGCGACAGGCTGAAAGGTCAGCAGCGGGGGAGTACTCCTCGTCCAAGTCCAACCAAGGCGCCCCTTCGGGCCATATCGGGCCCGGGCGCCCCCAGCGCTCCTCTTCTTCGCAAAGGTTACGGAGAATCCTAAAGTGCTTGGACACCTTCACCATCCAATCGGCGAACCTTCGATCGTCCGAGCCTTCTCGAGCCTGCCTGTAGGCGGAACCAAGAACCTCGCGAAGAGAGCCCGACTCACGTCCCGCCCGAAACAGCATTTCCAAAGCTCGCCCCAATTCCATTTGCAAGGAACTCTCGTCTAGAATGGAAAAATCTCCGCCCAAGCCGTGTTCCAAAGGAAAGCGAGATAGAATCCTGTTGAAAAAGGAATCCAGCGTCCCGAGGGTCAACTTGTGCATGACCCTGAGCAACTCAGCCAGCTTCAAGCGATACTCATTGGCCGAAACGTTCACTTCCAGTCGCTTGTTCAACTGGCTCCGAGCCTTCTCGTCGGATGCGGCCTCTGCCAGTTTTTGAAGAATCGCGTCGAAAAACTCGCCTGCCGCCTTGCGGGAGAAAGTGAGAGCCACGATACTTTCGGGTTTCTCCCCCGCCAAAAGCAAGCCGAGATAACGATCGGTCAATTGAAAGGTTTTTCCGCTGCCCGCTGAAGCCGTGATCAGCTCGCGTCTGGGTCCTTTGCCACTCATACGGCACCCTTCCCTTCTTGTTCGCCAAGCGGGATAGTTGCCAAGCTCGAGTCATGGAAGAAAAGATCCTTGAAATCGTCGTACGCGACTCTTCCCCGCGGAGAACAGCCAAGCCCAGCCTGCAGCTCGGCGATCACGCCCTTGGCGCATGTCATGGCGCTCGCCATCAACTCGTCGTCCAGTTCCTCCCAAACCGTTACTCCGACGACTTCCGACGACAAGTTGAAATACCCTACCGTCACTTCCTTGTCCACCAACCCGAGGCTGCCCTCGTCCTGCGCCCACCACCGGTAGAGGGGAAGCTGCAAACCGATCCACCGCCTCTCCAGATCTTTCCCTCTCTTGTCCAGTCCCATGAATCTGGCGTACTCGGGAAACTGCTCGGGTTCTCGACCGGGGGAACCCCAGTGAGCCTCTGCAGGAGAGCGAGAGGAAGTCTTGTAGTCCAGCACGCGGATGGAACCATCCGTTTCGTGCATGTCCACTCGGTCCACCTTGCCCCCCACGAAAACACCGTCCAGTTCCTTGCGGAACAAATCCTCCGCCCGAACGGGAATCCAGCCCGACCGACGTTCCCTTGCTTGCTCGTCGGCCGCCTTGGAAAGCCGAAGCCATGCGGATTCCTTCTGTTGCAGCAAGGGTAACCCCGGATCGGTGCCGTACCTTATGGCGAACACCTTGTCCAAGGCGTCTTTGAGGAAACTCCGAATAAGTTCGGCGTCGTCGGATTTCCTCACCTCCTCGTCGCGGCCGAAAACCTCCAGGGCATCGTGTACTAGCGAACCGAAATCCATACTGTCGCCCTCGCTCTTCAGAGGGTCGATCGAGTCCATCTCCAAAAACCGCTTAAGATGAAAACGATACGGGCAATCGAGAAAGCCCGAAAAGGCCGTAACCGAAATTTTTTCAGGACGGACCACGGGTCCCGGGTCCAACTTCCAGGCGAAGCGCCAAGCGGGATTTCCCTCCTCGTTGGCGGGATCGGCGAATAGTTTTTGAACTCGAGCGGGCAAGGCATCCTCGTCGCTTTCGTCGCAGAGAAAAAGCAAGCGCGAAGGTTTCAGCGGATCGCCGCCTGAACGCCATTTGCCGAGTAGGAAATCCACTCGTCCACCACCCTCCCTCGAGGCCACGATCCACTGCAGCAAATAGGCGTCTCGAGCGAAACGCACGTCGCTCGTCCAAAGTCCAAGCTCCCTTCGCAAGTTCTCGGGCAGAAAGGTGTCGCCAGGCACTGCCTCGGGCACGCAACCCTCGTTGAACCCCACCAAGAGCAACCGGGGAGCATCCTCCCAAGGCAATTCGAGCCAGCCCTGCATGGGCAAGGAACCGGGTGCCGCATCCCGGGAAATCCGCTCCCCTCGCAACAAGTCCAGAAGGATTGGAAAAGTCTCGGCACCCGTACGTTCGCCCAAGGATTCCAGCTCGTCCAAGCCTTCCATAAACGGCTTAGAGAGGGACACGTAGGAAGCATCCGCAAGATTGTCTTGGCTAAACTCACGCCCCGACGTGGCTCCCAATAAAAAGTCGCGTAGCGTTTCGGCAAAGTTCGGGCCCTTCAACTTTTTCGCCAATTCGGAAAGCCTCTCCAACACCTCGCGCAACTCATCCTTCGCCAGATTCACCGCATCCGCCAAGGTTACCGGTATTCGCTTGCTGCCAAGGGCATCCAAGCCGCAAAGCAATTCCCGGGCATCCATACCCACGCCCTCGCTTTCCAGCCAGCTGCGCGTATCGGGAAACCGCAACACCAAGACGGCCTGCCGAAAAGTGGAATCGCCCACCAAGCCGGCCAAGGCGGCAAGCAGGGCGTAAAAGGGAGAACCGGTTGCGGACCCCCCCTCGGGATCGGACAAGGAAAAAGAAAGCTCACTCTCCTCCGCCTCTCTTAGCAGATAGGGCTTGGCCTCCGCATCCATTACCCCCAGCGACACCCGCCCGGCGTGCTCGTTCCCATAAGGCTTCAGGACCTCCATAACCGCTTTGGCTTGGGCTCGCTCGTCCCGCAGAAGATGCAAGCGCTCGTCCGCAACGGGTCCGGGACGCTTCTCCCAAGACGATCGCAAGGGCCTGCCCCACTCATCGAAAAGATCTTCGGCCGCCTCGCCCTCGGGGCCGAAGGAAAGCACCTCCACCGGCACCCCCATGGCGAGCACCTTCTCCAACGCGATTCTCCCCAGTTCGGGAAAACCGGGAACACCGGGCAACAACACTCTCTTCACCTCAGGTGGCAACTCGGGATTCTTGGCGGCCTCCCGGTTGGCGTCGAGAGGATCACGCAGGCCGACCGCACTCAAGGATTCTCGATAAAGCCCTTCTAGCCTAGCCAAATCCTGCCAACGATCGTCTTCCCCCCACTGCCGAGCGAAACCCCCGCTTGCCACCGAACCGCAATCGAAGTCACCCTCCGAAAGCGACTTGCGCAAACCGTGCAAAGCCTTCCCCACGGCGCGTCCCCAAGAGGCGTCGGAATTATCGGAAGTCTTCAGAAACAAGGCCAAGTAATCTTCGGCGTCTATTCCCGCCAACACCTCGGACCAATGGAGCATGCAAGCCAAGTCGGAAGCTACGGGAATATCGCCCGGAATAGCTCGAAAGAGAAAGGCCGGAGTCACGAAACGAGGCGGCAACATACCCTGGCCCCGTTCAGCTGCCCGGCGAGCCAAGGCCAGCTTCAAACGTCGCCCAGCGCCCTTCGTCTGGCCCAGAATCAGAAGGTCTCCGAGATCGAGCGGGCCCTTGCCCTCCCAGCCCTCGCAGAGCCAATCCGCCACCACCTCCGAGGCGGGCCGGTTCCATGCCGCCAAACTATGCGTTTTCCCCTCCATTTTCGTAACTTATTACATATCGAGGAACAAGACCCATACTCGCAACCTTTTTTGTCCGAAGGCCGATTTAAATCACTTTTTTCAACCTTTTGAGACAGCGAACGCTTGAGCCTGGGAGGGAATGAATTTGGTTCGGATCGGAAGGTTTCATGCGTGCGAACCCGGCAGGGGGTGGCAATCGGGTCTTCTCACTTTTTGTCATTGCGAGCAAGGGCTCGAAGAGAACTGACGTGGCAATCCAGTCGGGGACGTTAAGTGGGATGCCGGGCGATGCGGTAGGTTGCCTACGCGACCGCTGGATTGCCGAGTCGCTGCGCTCCTCGCGAGGACAAGGTGAAAGAGAGATGGGGCGGAAACGGTTCGACTGAAAACGCTTTCGGCTTTTCTAACCAATCATTGTCCGGCTTGGAGAAGTTTTTCGTATTGGGTGCCGAGCAGGGCCGTGTTGAAGGCGGCGTAATCCCGACGCAGGGCCGACTGAAGCGCTGCGTAGTATTGCTCTGAATGGAAAAAACAGGCGGCGACTTCGGCATCGATGAGCTCTACGTCGTCCTCCCGAACGGTGGCCATGCGAAGAAGACGTCCGCGAGTGAAGCTCTTGAGCTTGAGGATATTGTCCTCGGTGTTTAGTTCGATGGTCTTCTTCATGAGGATGGCGTACTTGAGACGTTCGAGGTCATCGCGGTTCCGGAGGATGATTACTCTGCGGATTTCGCCCTTGGGTCCCGGCTGATTGAGCTCCCATAGGAGGCGTCGCCAAGTAGCCTTGTCGGGGCAGTCCACCATGGCCATCTCAGGCACGGGTTCCTCCAAAAGCTCACCAGCGGAAGCGCTGTCACGGCGCAGCTGGTAGCGGAGGGCAAAAGCCCTGCCCGATTCTTTGCCGGAGAGAACGAAGGGAGCGATGTCTTCGAGATGTTCGTGGAGAAATCGAACGCGAAATCCGGAGCCGAGGTCTTCGTCATTGCGAAAGAAAATCAATTTTCGAGTATCGAGCTTCTTAGCGGCTTCTCGATGCTTGAGAACCTCGTATATTTGGCGTCGAACAAGGGCGTCCTCGCCGGGAACGGCGCGATCGGCGAATCGGTTGTAGGGATAGGCCTTGGCGAGGCGAACATCGTCGGTGACGATGCGATCGGCGATGGACTGAAGTTTGAGGAGACCTCGATTTTGAGTGAGGTATCGCAGATCGAAGGTGTCCTCGTCGCGAATGCGGTAGGCATCCCGAAAGAGACGATGGTCGAAACTGTCGAAAAGGTCCTCGTCCTTGGGCATACTCTTGTTGACGACGTTTTCTTCAGGAAGCACCGAAGGCGTGATTACGATGATTACCTCGCGCTTAAGACCCGTCTTGGACTTGCTCCGAAAAAGGGCTCCAAAGACGGGAATTTTACCGAGTACAGGTACGCTGTTCACAGTTTCCTCGGAATCCTTGGCGATGAGGCCGCCGATTATGAATGGGGTGTCGTTGGCGATTCTGGCGTAGGTCTTGACCTCACGAATGGAGAGCGTAGGAGCAGTGGCGAGGACGACGTTGTCTTTTCCCATGACTTGCTGATCCTTGCCCGGGACGCGAGCGGAGACGGAAGCGTTTATCTGGAGAGACACCTCGGTTCCATCCTCGTTTATGCGGGGCCTGACGGCGAGCTCGATGCCCGCCGTGACATCGCGAAAATCAACGGCGCTCACGTAATCCTTGACGAACTTCGTGTTGGCTATGGGGATTTTCTCCGAGACGTTTATGTAGGCCATGCGGTTGTCGAGAGTGAGCACGCTAGGCCGGGAAAGAACCTCGGCAGTGCCTTCCTTGACGAGGGCCTGTAACCGAACGTTGAACTCTCGAAAAGCTTTGGTCACGCTGAAATCGAGCTGCGGAACACCGACTCCCGAAGGTACGATTTGGCCTATTTTCAAGTTATCGTTGTCGAGATGACGACCAATGAAATTGCCACTACCCACGTTCTTGGTAACGTCCCACTGGACTCCGAGATCCTTGAGAGCCTGTGAAGAAATTTCGAGCACCATGGCCTCGATCATGATCTTGCGTGCGGGCATATCGATCTTCTCGCGAACGAGGCGGACGACGCGACCGAACTGTGACGGTTCGGAAGAATCGTAAAAGACCATGAGTTCGTTCAGCGGATCAGTCTCGGTTCTCGGGAAGTTTCCGGACTGAGCGGGCACGACCTCGTGAAACTTAGTCTCCGGAAGGGCCACCACGACAGGCAACTTCTTTGGGTCCACAGCGGATGTGGGAGATCCGACGGTGACACCGAAGAGCTTGAGAAGTTGAGTACAACGGGTGGGATCGACGTAGCTTAGACGCAAACGTCGTGACTCCATATCGATCGGATCGTCGTCTGTGGCTTTTTGGGCAAAAGCGCTGCCGAACGTCGAAAGAGCCAGAGTGATTACGGTTAAGGCGACTGAGCGTTGATTGAGACTTTTTCGATTCATCCGGTTTCCTGTGGCGTTTGGTTGGTTGTAGGAGGCGGCTCGGGTTCGTTGGTGGGGAAAAGATCGGTAAAAAAGGTTTGGATGGCCTTGGT
>Ga0209362_1000442_pt1 | contig 37160 bp, 41 predicted proteins | sample SaaInlV_165m_DNA_FD_184680 | JGI IMG/M metagenome (GOLD analysis project Ga0209362, IMG submission 184680) | Marine microbial communities from expanding oxygen minimum zones in the Saanich Inlet - Saanich Inlet SI037_S3LV_110m_DNA (SPAdes)... | ecosystem: Environmental > Aquatic > Marine >... | reverse complement strand
GGAGTCAGACCAGCGTTATTATCACGTCCCATGCCCGATATATGGATGTGGATTCGTCCAGGTTTTAACCTTCGAGGGCAACATCCGATGGGATAAAGAAATGGAGACCATCGAAGAACGGGCAAACAGCGCAGAATTTCAGTGCCAGAAATGCGGAAAGACTTGGAACCGGGCAGCCAGGATGCGGGCGAACAAAGCGGGGGAATGGATAGCATCGCGCGAGAAGGTTAAGAAAATAGGTTATTCGATTTCCCGCCTATACGTACCCACTGCACTAGCCCGTGAATTTGTCAAGAAGTGGCTAGAAGGTCAAACGGACGTTGGAGCTCTTCGCGAATTTTACAATCAAAAACTAGGTCAGCCGTTCTTAGCTTCAATCGGAGATCTCGACAAAGCCAGCATCGAGCGCGTCATCACGAATAAAATAAATTGGGGGCATCCGCCGCCGGGATATCATCGGGTTTTTGCAGGTATCGACGTGCAAGGGGATGAAGACCCGTTTGAGTTTTATTGGGAGTTACGCGCATTTGACGAGTCAAACAACTGCGCGGTTTTTAAATACGGGGTTTCACGCGGCAACGATGAGATGTCATCGGTCTTAAACGACATTTACGCAGGCTTTAAGATTGAGAGAGCTTTGATTGATATCAGCGACGGGCATCATCGACATGCAGTCGAAGATTTATGTGAATCCGTAGGATGCTTAGAGGCAGCAAAATTTGACTGGAAAACCCAAGTACATTTTAGGCGATTCCGCCGAGAGCAGAAAGGCCAGAAGAAAACCCACGGAATAGAGGGTTGGAGCATCAACCGGGAGCTTGCGCTTGACGATAACATGATTAGATTCTTTGAGCAGCGAGGCAGAGAGCCGACCATTTCCATCGCTATGAATCCCGCCGTGGGGAGGCAAAAAGAGCTAAAAGAACACTACACAGGCTTGCGTAGGTCACGAGAGGAAGGCGAGGATGGTCCAACATATCAGTACAAAAAGAAGCGAGCCATCGGGGTTGATTATCCATTCGCGGGAGCGCTCGCAGAGGTTGCGCGAAGGATCGGCGGAAGCTCCAAGCCAGGTCAGGGGAGTTATGGGCCGATTGACTCGATTAAAAAAGCCGCGAGGATAAACTCCAAGGTGAATTTTGAAAAAACAGGAGTCAAGAGGGCTCTGAAGTCAGGCGTGAAAATCATAGGGGGGAAGAGTCGGCGACGATTCTAAAAATTCGTTGGTTGTTGATTGTTGATGTTGGAACCCGGTTCTTGGACCGGGTTTCACTTTGTACTGATTATTGGGGAGAATTTCCCCAAATCTTTATCATTGGGGAAAATTTCCCCAAAATAACTTGACCATCGGCCATAAGAAGCATACGCTTGACGCTACACGCCCATCTATAGCGGTGAAAACGTGACCGAATCCAAAGAAAACAACACTCCAGAGAAGACCCCCAGCCTTTTAGGTAGGGTTAAGACTATGTTTTCACGTAAAAAAGCCGAGCTTGCTATTGATTTAAGCGACATGAGCACCAAAGACGAGAAATCAGGAAAAAACGAGCCTCTTTTGAAGCCGATGAAGCGGCAAAGCTCCAGCACAGTGAATCAACACGGTCTTCTAGGAGTCATCGGCAACGGAATTTTTGACACCGACCGATATGGGTTTAACTCTTTCCTGTCAGAGATCGGGCGATTCAATCCGGTATACGTGGAGCCCTTCTTTCAGGTTTTGATGCGCCGGTCAGCGATGCCCAGGATTGCACTAATCATCCTCTCTTCTGCGCTCACAGAACGGCAATACGTCGTCGAAGGATCGACCCCCGAGGTCGAGAAATTCCATCAGACGTGGATTGATAAGGTGATGCCTCAGATACTCCAGCGAGCAGCAAATGCCATTTGGTTTGGCTGGCAACCGTTCATCATTGATTGGGCAGTCGATGAGCAGGGCAACATTCTACCGCACAAATTTAACGACGTTGACCCATTCAACACCCAGGCGATTGAAGCCGAAGACACAAAGGCATTTGCGGGACTACGGACGGAGGGCGCAACGTTTGGACTTGACCGCTCTTTTAAGCTCACATGGGAGGGCCATTACAATAACCACTATGGCGAAGGGCAAGCGCTCACATGTTACTCGTGGTGGTGGGCGTCGTCCGTCATGACGGTTTGGATGCTCAGATATTATGAGCGGAGCGTAGATCCTGTACGAATCGCGTTCGCTAAAAATATAAGTGTACCCACAGGACAGCTGGATAATTTAGGGAATCCCATCCACGTCGATTTGACGGAACTTGTCGCGGAAATGCTGGACGCAGCCCAAGGAGGGGCATCTGCAGCCGTACCCGTCGGCGAAGATGGCGAAGAACTCGTAAAAATCGAGACTTTGGAGATGCCAGACCGCAGCGACACATTTCTGAAGGCTATTTCCTACCTCGAGCAAAAACAACTTCTCGCGACACTTGGAATGCCGGGTATCGGGATAAGTGGAGCAGTTGGCGAGATTAGCGGGGGAGATGCCAGAGTCGCGGAAAAACTCCAGCTTAGAGTTCTAGAACATGCTTCGAATATGCCGATTGAGGCGCTAAACGAGTATCTCATCGCAATGGTTCACAAAGCGAACAAGCTACCCGGACCCGTCCCCGTTTTACGTGGTAAAGCTTTCAAGCGAGAGCAGCAAGATGTCCTTCTTGAATTATTAAAATCAGGCATGGAGCAACCCCGGCCCGAGATCGGGCAAGACGGCCCGACCGGGAAATCATTCAGAAGCGCAGACCTTATTCGATGGGACAAGATCGGGCAAGCGCTCGATTTGCCGATGCACGACATCGCCGAGGTAGCCCGCAAAATCGAAGAGATGGAAGAACAAGCCCCAGGCAAGGGAGGGCGACCAAAAGAGCCCTTGAACCCCGTCGATGTGGAATCAGGCGCAAATGTGACACGGGCAGAAGCTCGAGCGTCCGGGAGGGATAGATGATGAATGTCAAACCGCTTTATAAGGAAGTGGCTTTCACTGGGAATTTTGTTGATGTCGAAGGTCGAGAAGTAGAGCTAACTGAGGCGCTATTTCAGCAAGCAGTAACAGGCACAGCGGAACTCATGGACGCCGGTTTTAACATCCGCGGTTATTCGTCACACTTTACGAGCGATTCTAAAGATGTGATGGGGACATGGTCAGTCATCGAAGAAGGCTCGGGGAAAATCAATGGGATTTTTCAAGCAATCGACAACGACAACCGAAACAGAGCCAAGCAACTCGACACATCGATGGTGATCGAAGAAGATATAGACATCGGAAACGGTCGAATCATACCCGTCGCACTTACTCGCATCGATATCGTCGGTCAGGGTGCAATTGTCGGGACTCAGTCATTCAGAGAAATGTTTTCAAGATTTCAAACCAAGAGAAACAAAGCAACGGATTTTTCATCAAAACGATGTCTTCATTCCGTCGCGCCGAAAGGACCAAAGATGGCAAAATTGAGCATCGGTCGAGGGCTTGCGAAGGCGCTCGGACTAGCAATCGATGAAGACGTTGGCGAAGAAGTATTAGAGGAGATGGTCGTTGAAAAACTCGGATTGAGCGAGACGCCAGCCGACGAACGGGAAGCCGCGATGTCTCTCGCACTTTCTAAGGCTTTCATGGTCGAGGAAGAGGAAGAGGAAGAGAAGGACGAAGAGAAAAAAGCGGAACTCGCAAAGGAAGACGACCCAGAAGACCCGGATGAATATAAAAAATTCATCAATATGGCAGAAGAAGACAAGAAGAAATCGGAGATGTCGAAACTTCAACGCCGGGTTGCTTCTCTTGAAGATGACAAAATCGATGGACTTCTTCAAACCGTACCGGAAGAGAAGCGAGCCGGAATCAAAAAGCAATTTGGACGATTTCGCGCAAAAGCCGGTTTTGACCTAGCGCTTGAATCAATTCAAGGACAGGTTGATGCCTACTCAGAGTCAGCCCTTCCAGGGGTTGCTTTAAGCCAATTTCGGACGAATTCAAAAACTCAGATTGCAAAACGGCCAAAAAACACAAGAGCCCCCCAAGGTGAAAACCTGCTTATGGCAGCAGCCCGCCGAAAAGGACTCATCCAACCCGAAAAATCAGATTCTTCAAAGTGAGAGAGCCCGAAAAGGCGAAAGGTAAAAGAAAATGACAAAACAAGCAGGTCAAAATTCGGTCTCTCTTGTCGAGAACCAACCGTTTATAGATATCCGAAATGCCCGCATTGAGGGCGTCTCAATCGACTCGACAGCAGTTGATAGCACGAACACCCCGACAACACAACTCAGACGGGGCTTGACCGTTGGCTATGACGCAGCGGGCGGGAATTATATTGACGCTGGAGATGCCGCGGTTGATGCTCATACTTTCGGTTCTCACACATCCGCCGAAGCTCCCGATGGAGATTGGGAAGCGACGACCCTTGCTGTTACCGTCCCCGGACAGGGCTCAGTCACCCACACTTGGGGATCACACACCACGGTAACAAACTTGGCGAGCGCGATCCTAGACATCAACGGATCAGCCGCGGTTGGATCTTTAATCGTGGCATCAACATCCACGACGAACATCCTTTTAACCGCAGTCAATCCAGGCGTTACGCTCTCAATCACCCCATCACTTGCGACAGCATTTGCCGGTGGAGCAGCCGAAGCCACGAGCACCGGAGCATTGACAAAATACGGTGTTTTGCTCGATCCAATCGTTTCAATGTTTGGAATCGATGATGCCGTCGAAGACAAAAACGCTTCCATCGTTACGGCGAACGCTATCCTGCGCTCCTCGGATGTTTTGGAGCTCACCACCGCAGCCCGCCAATATTTTGAGGCGAACAACATTGAGCTTGTTTGAGCAAGCCGAAGGAACTAGAAAATGAGTCAACTGGATTTACTCTTGTCCGTTCCGAAGCTTGCAGAACTTGTCAAGCAACGGACCCCCGCATCTCAGCCGCTCCCATTCTCTCAACTTTACCGTCAAGGTGGAGTCGAGGAATGCGATGGCGACCGGGTTATTTTCGAGAAACGCTTGTATGATCGCAAGCTCGCAGGAGCTCGAACGGTCGAGAGCGAAGCATTTCTTAAACCCATGCCAAACCGAAAGGTTGTTGAGCAGGGTTTGATTCATCTGACATCAAAGCGAATCTTGACCCCGAAACAGCTTTACTGGGGATCTGGGATCGGGATGCAACTTCGAGCAAACGCAGCATCTCACGTCGTTGATGCCGTTGAGCAGATCAAAGGCGAGATTCATCGCGGCGTCGAATACATTTGCACGGAGCTTCTGCAGACAGCGGGCGGAGTCTCACTCACTCCAGCAAATACCGATTTCCCAGCAGGCGCGACGACCATCAGCGATACGATGACCATCGATGGAGCGCTCCAGACTTTTGGAGTTGGCGCGGGTTGGAATGTCGCCAGCACAGGCATCATTTCCGGTACGAATCAACTCACGGACGCAATCCGGCAGATGGAGGCAAACGGACACTCCCCACACCACGCCATCCACAGTCGCCAGCTAGCTAAAGCTTTGGTCAAAAACACCGAAGTCAAAGAATGGCTAACGACAAACGGAGGGTTGACCGTTGAATATTTCAAGCAGGCCATCAACGCCGCGGCACGTATGCAAGGCGACGAGGACATCGCGTTTACTCCAAGTGTTTGGAGTGGCATCGGTGGACTTCCATCATGGCTTGACTGGGATCATGGCTACGAAAACAATGCCGGAACTTTCACCCGGTACATGGATTCGGATAAAATGGTCTTGCTTCCTCGAGAACTCAAGCGCGTTCTAGGATTTGCTGAAGGTTATTCTTTCATCCCCAACAATGTCCAAGTTTTCGGTAATGCCGAGCAGGGCGCGGATCTTTTCAGAGCCGAGCGCGGGATGCAAGTGTATGCTTATCGGACAATTGATGACGTCGGGAACATCGTGGTCGTTGGACGATATACCTTCGCGCCGATAATCCGGGATGAATTCGGTGTTCTTACTCTTACAGGTCTCGGAACTTGATCGAAAGGACTGATTTAACATGAGCGCAGTACTAGCGTCAAAAATCGGTCTTCACGGGTTGGCTCAAATCACTTATGACGCGGATGGGGCTCTTTCATTAGAGCCCCAACACGCATTATTAGATGCAACGAGCGCCAACACCGCGATGACCTTGGCAAATGGCGGCGACAACATGACCGGCAAGTTTTTGTTAGTCGAGTGTGAAGACGCCTCGAATACTTGCGATGTTGATTATAACAACGCCGCAGGAGCCGCCACCGAGACATTCACCGCAGCCGGTCAGGTTTTAGTTTTGCTCAATACCGCGAATGGTGTTTGGAAAAAACTAGCTTGAAACTTTTCAATGAAGGAGAGATGAGAATGGCGAAAAAGACCGATCCTAAAGAGCTCAGACTTGACGCCTTGGAACTCAGCCTCCTTCAGAGAAACGTTTTGGCCCGTGAACTTCGAGATGTGAAGGTCTCCATGCTGGATACTCAGGTCGCGAATTTCGATGCAGAACTTCGCGCCAGGGTGACGCAACGACTAGGCCTCGATTTACGAGATGTCAGCATCAATGCCAAAACCGGGGAAATTATAAAAGACCCAGTCAAGAAGGTTGGATAGCATGGTTTGGCCCGCCGCTTTAACGACCAACGCAGACATCATCTCTTATGTTTTCGAGCAAGGCATCACCCGGATGCTCGAAGGCGCGAACACTTACGCAGAGGTTCACAACGCAGTCGCGGAAGAGTTGAGAAATTGGGTTGAGTCAGATGGCGGAATCAACGACGCCGACAACATCACAAACACTTCAATATATGTACCGGCAGCGGCGAACTATTTCGCATCTAAGATTCTGGCAAACCGTGATGCCGATCTCAGCTTGCAATACTTCAAAGCATATCGACGACTCCGCCGCGAGGCCCGACCGAAACTAAACGCAGAGATTGCATCGGGCGGGAAAATCGCAAGGGTTGTTTTGATAAACCAGGGCCGAACCCAATACACTGCGCGACGATCAGGGGCAATTTTCCCAGAGTTTAGGGAGAGTCCATAAAAAATGGCAACAAGAGATGACCTTAAAAGCTTTCTTGTAACCGACATCCCAACCCGCATAACAACAACGCCCATCGTTGCTTATGAGGGGCAGATTGAGCGCGTAAATTCAGATGACTTCGAGGCCCGCGTCCAATACCTATACCGCGAGAAAATCCGCAACGCTTCAGGATATCTCAGGCATCACCTCATGATTCATCTTTTATCGAATGGCTGGGATAAAAGCGAAGAGGACACTTTGACCGATACGGTTGAGGATGCCGCGGATGAAATGGTCGATGACTATAACGGCAAGGTTTCAGTTTTTCGCGCAGGACTTGCAGGGAAACAAATAGCCAGGGCGAAGGCGCGACGAGAAACACCGCTACAAACCCAGGCCAAACGTAAAAACCGACGAGAAGCATTTGTGAAAATCGAAGTGGACGAATTCGAGGCATAAAATGACAGTCACGCAAACCGAGATAAATACAATGCTTCAAAAGGTAGGGAAACTCTACAAGGAAGCATTAGTAGACTTTGGGCGGGAGACATCGACAAATAACGTCATCGCGCTGACGAACGACATCAAAAGCAACGTTGCTGGAGATTTCGGCCAAGATTTATCATCGCGAGCCGATGCGTGGCGGCGACGTTATGCATCAGTCAATAGCGGGGGGGAATGGAAGCAGTTGCTGGATCCTATTTGGCAGAACTTCCTAAGAGACATAGCCGACAACAAAGGAAACCTTGACCCTTCAAGCAATTTCGGCACGATCTATCAGACCTTCATCGATAACAATTTGCATCTTGTATCGCGCGGGCTCACATTCGACACCACCCCAACAGAGACGGGGACCGGGACAGGAAACATCCACAGGTTGACGCGGGACCGCAACGGCAAGACCATCGAAGGGGTTTACTCCCCACTGAATACAAGCTTTGTGTGTGTGACCGATGAAAGCTCAGGAGCCGAACCAGGAGAGGAAGAATTTGAGATTTCGGCCCCGGTGGGGACGGATATTCTTGACCGTGGGACAGGTGTTACTTTTGATGCCGCAAGCTCCATGTCGTCCCGGAACTCAGATGGCAGTTTTTTATCCGATGCATCTTTTCAGAGTGTCAGCGCAGCCGACGCAGACCCCGCCGATTTGGGCGCATGGATTGATTCCACAGCCACCCCGGTTTATGGTTCAGCGCGTTACGCCCTAGTTACAACGAACGTGGGGATGACCAGCGTTGAGGAAGCTCAAAACGGGCAGGCGATAGCCCTTGAGATAAAGGGCAATCACACCATCCAGCAAGATTTGGAGGACACGGATTTATTTACCCCGTATTTCTTCACAATTCGAGTACGACCGGGGGCGAGCTTATCAGCGGGAAATTTAACCGTGACATGGGGCGGGAAATCCCAGGTTTTCGATTTGACTGCGTTGGCAAACGGACTCGGAGCCTATACGACGATTTCCCCAGACCTTGACAAGGATTTGTGGGGGTATCAATTCACGACAGCCGCGCCAAAATTCAAGATAGCTATCGATTCACTTGCAGGTGATACCGTCCGGGTTGATAACGTCCGATTTGGGAGCATGGACTTTTTTGGTGGTACTTATTTCTTCATCGACCCAGACACAACGCAATTCTTAGCAGGCGCGAATCAAAAGAAATTCGTCTTTGTGGACACGGTCTCCAGCGATGCGACGATCCAGGCCATGATTCATCTTGCTTATGGCCAGTATTTACCAGCAGTGGCAGACGCTACACAGGTGACAGCATCGGGAGGTCGAACCTTAACATTTACGACGAGCCCGGACATCGTCACCGCTTCAAGTGGATCATTCATCACGGATGGCTATCAGGTCGGGATGCTTGTTACGGTCGCAGGCACGTCTTCAAATAACATAACGGCAACGCTTACCGCTGTTTCTGCTACGGTTTTGACTTATTCGGGAACAGCCGCCGAAGGGCCATTATCAGCAACAGCGACCATCAACGCTACCGCAGCCATCACAGACCCCGCCGCTTAATCTCAATCTTTAATCTCAGAGAGGAGGACCGATGGCAGCAACTCTAGATGACCTTTTGACGGTTCTCACAGAGATTCGAGAAGAGATTTCTGATTTGTCGAATGCCGTAACATCCCAAAATAAGCTCTTAGAAGCCGCATCAGACTCCAAAGGCGGGTTGGGAGTCGGAGAGTCACGCGACGAGGACAAACCCACCGCAAAAGGCGCGAAATCCAAAACAGGCTCGAGTTCAGGGGGCGGGACGACTTCAAAGGCCGCGGAAATCACAGCGATGAGCCCCGTCATGCGGAATGTGATGTCGATATCGTCGTCATTTACTTCGCAGGCGACGAACCCATTCACGCCAACATCCGCCGCGGCGCTTTCGACGGCCATCAACATGACGCCGAATCTAACAGGAGCAGCCACGGAAGCGCTTACAGGGAGTCAACTAGCCGGAGAAGCCGCGAGACAATCCGGGGTTGCAGCGATGAATTTGGCAGGCCCGAGGGAGTTACAATTCGTCGTGGACCAAACGACCAAGGATTTGCAATCGACGCTTTCGAGCCTTGCAGACCAGGGCATCGAAGTCAGCGACGACCAAGCCGCAGAGCTAGCGGGCGCTTTCCAAGGCAGAGCAAAGAGAAAAGCCCGAGCCTTGAAGCAGGCAGCAGGAGCCATCGATGCTACCATCGGACAAGAGGCGGGAGAGTCAGCAAAGGGGATCGACAACAAACAGGCTTCAGAAATGGTCAGGACGCTTAAGGCTATCGAGGCCAATACAAAAGCCACAACAGGCGGAGGAAACGCGCCAGACGCCGAAATGAGGGATTCATGAGCCAACGCGAGGCGCTAGCATACGGAGACCCCACAGATGGCGGGATTGTCCTCGGTGGTTTCAATGCTGGGTTGTATGACCTACTGACATGGGACAAGGATGATAATTTAGAAAGCCGCACCGTTGTTTGTTCGTGGCAGATGCACAACACCACCACCGCAAACTTCACAACACGCAAAGACGCAGCATTTAGAGCCCTTGGAGGTCAGCGCGGAAACCTTGGATTGACCGCTGGCACAGATCGAACCATCGCCGCGGATGTGGTCACCGCTGGACAATTGACGACATTGACAAGGACAGCCGGGGATTTGTTCGCAAGTACGGATGTGGGGTTGCCTTTACATTTGACCACGAGCGCCAACGTCTCCATTCAAGTTACGCGCTTTATTTCAACATCATCGGTTGAATGCCGCATTGTTGCAGGGTTCACAGCACCACCCACCGAGTCAGGAATCACCGCGACCATCGGCGACGTGATCATTAGATGTGTTGATCAGGACGGAGCAAGCACTCCCGAGCCTTTAAAGGTTGGCGGATTGTCGGCGCGTTCAAGAGTCGGTCGGGATTTGGACACGGAAGATGATGAAGATCGGCGTTTGTTCTCCTTCTCAGTTGTCTTCGAGCGACCCGCCGCGGAAACAAGATTGGAAACCGACAAGGCCCACCGTCAGAATTCCAAGGTCTCCAAAATCATCATGGAGTCGGGACTTGCTCAGGTGACATTTTCCGGGACCGTCACCGCTGGCATGGATTCTGGAACCCCCGCGACAGCCATCGGAATTTTGACAACAGCAATAAATGGATGGATTGCTGGAGAGCTTACCGCAATCAGCTCAGGCACGTTTGAATTGATTGGATCGAGGCCCGATTTTTACGACGACGAACACAACATCCTGATTTTCTCCAGGACTTATCGAGAGATGAATTTTCCCGATTTGGCTACGGCGACCAACGACCCCCGAATCACAGGGGCAAACGTGATGATGTCGCGCCAATATCAAAACATCCACGGATTGAGCAGTGGTCGCCAACCATACATCGTAAACCTCCAATATTCGGCATCGGTCACAGCAAGCACCACAGCATACACGGAGATTGATGCACTTTGGGCCAAAACCATCAAACCCTATCTTGCGGGACGGATTAAGGCGATTTTTGGCGGAGCCGTTGTCATCACGGGAGGAAGTGACCCAGTCATCGACCCCGTATCCTCCAGAGTCTCAGCGAGCATCGTTTGTTTGATTTCAAAATCAGGATCAAACGTTTATGCCTATTCGCGCACGACAACGATGAATTTGGATGAGCGATTTTCCATCGATGACCTTTGGGATGGCAAGGATTTCACCCACATCCTTTGGACCGCTGGCAGAGCGTTGACCGGCAGCGTCGAAGTTAAAGTGGTACAGCTCGGAGAACCCGAAAGACTTCGTAAAGGCATCAGCGCTTTATTTGGTGGTGGCATTCAATTTAATGGGGGGTCGATTTCTTTGGGAGTCCCCGGCGCTAACATCCTCCAATCAGGGGCATCAGCGGGAGGCAGCCCAAGCCAGACCGTAAAAGACAGCGGGAGCTCATACACGACTTTTCCGCAACCCGGAGAGCCATCCCGATTTTTCCCAGGAGTATCAGGGGGGAAGTGGATTACTTTGAGCCGAGCAGCGAACGAAACCCCGACATTTTGGGGAAACGACCCCGATGGAGTTGGAAATAAAGTACAGGTAACGACGACCGCATATAAATCCAGCTATATTTACTGCGCGAAGGGGACAAAATACGATCCTGCGGTCCCAAGAGTCCCAACGCAAAAACTTAAGAAAGGCGCGAGGACAACAAGAGCCCGTGACCCACGAGCAAACTAATGGGATCAAGAAAACCAACGGTCTTGATAAATGGAATCGCAGCCACATCGGGCAAAGAGGGCCAATTTTGGAACATCCGAAGCGGAGCATCATCCCCGATTGTCCCGTTGTTGGTTCATGCCGATTTAGATGACAAATTGGCCGCCCTTGCCCCGCCGATTTCCTTGTCAATCAAGGGCATCCACATGGAGGGACCGAACGAAAAACCGACCGATGTTACCTTTAAAAAGCTTTATTTGACCCGTAGGGAATCAGTGGAGCGAGGACACCGGATCAAATGGTTTATCGCAGACTCCCGATGGTTCTTGTCTAAACTTTGGGTTTTCTCGGATTTCTCCATGAGGCGACCCATCAACGAATTCAAAGGTTTTGGAGTTGGAGGGCAGGAAGATTTTAGCCGGACACCTAAATTTGCATGGATTCCTCACACGAATAGAAACCTCCAATCGCCACCGAATAACCCCCAGTTCGCGAGCGGCGACACGGACCCCGAGAACCATCGACCGTGGACAGCGAAGCAGGCCATCATTTGGATGTTACGCGGATTTTTCGAGACCGAGCCAGGACGAGCCGACCCCCCAGACATAGCGGGATGGATGCCTCGTTTCAAAGATAACGGAATCGACAACGGCAGGAAACTTGTCAATTTCCGAACAAATGCCCCGTGGCCGATTGTGATGGGCAAACTGCTAAGACTTGCACATACGGGGATGTATGTCGATGAGGATGGCACTTATCAAATATATGATATGACCGAAACAGACTTTCCCGCAAAACTTGGAGGGTATGCCGGAGGGGGAACACCCATCACCCAGGATTCGAGCCGCTCACGCGCCCGAAATATCCGGGTTTATTTCAGGACAGAGCGAGAGATTAGGTTTGATTTCAAGGAAACGACCGACACCACCGCAGGAGCCACAGGCACGGGAAGTGTAGCCCGACCGATAGCAGGCAAGCGTGATATCAATTTAGACTTGGAAAACGTTCTGATTCTGCCCCAAGATGTCAGAGACGCCGCAAGCGGAAAAGTCTTCCAGAGAGGCGCCCCGGTCCCAATTGTGGAAGCGCTTAGATTATGGAATCAGGATCCGGTCAATCCGCCACCCGTGTTACTCGACAGAAACGGCAGACCAGGAGCAAGGCTTGTTTTCTCGCTGGATTTCATCCGTAAAAACATCATGAGCCCAGCGCTGGCAACAAAGATGACACTTCATCCAAGATTCGCAAACGACCGTGATCAGGTGTTCGCAGCTCGAGCATCGGCGCTTTATAGCTCATATAGGAAAGTGTTCAGAATTCCCCCGGTATGGCTGGACATGATCGAAAACATCAGGGCGGAGAGGACAGCGATTCAAGATGTGGTCAGCGGAAAACGAGCACCATCCCCGGTCTTCATGGACTACTTCCAGGAGTTCAGCGCTAGATATTTTCACTACAAAAGCAGCCCCAAGGATTTGAAGGCAGGGCAAAACGTATTGGGATGGGGGAAATCGCTTGCTAACGTTTCTGACTTTTCAAGGCTACCCCTAGACAAAGGAAACCCCACCCCGGCGAGCATCTCATTTGTCAATAAAAAACAGGGCATCTTCAAGATCGCATTTCTTCCCGATCTCTATGGAAATACGATTCGATATTTCCCGGCGACGTTCGCAAACAATAAAGTGCCGGTCACACTCCTTGGAGGAACCGCGCGAACGTATCTTTTGTCTCAGATGGAGTATGCGGCGTTTTGGAGATTCTCAACGATTTTAACAGTCACGCTCAGGTCACCCAACGACCATCGGAAGCTTTTCTTCTTCGATTATGGGCAGACCAAACCAGGGAAAAAACCCGCTCCATTTCTCCAAATCCCCGGAAATAAGAACACCGAAGCCGACGCGACCGGACCCAACCATGAGGTTTTATTCTCATCGACCCACGCGGGCATCGCGTGGCTGGACAAAGATCAGATCAGCGACAAAGGCATCGTATTAAACAAGGCATCAAAAGCCGAAGTCGTCACAAAAAACGGAATTCGACAGGTCGCAATCAGTGGGGGGAGTTTGACGAATCCCGCAGTTTTAGAGGACGCAGCCGATGACATTCTGCGCGATGTGAAATTCAAGCAGGCTGACATCGTTGTCGGAACATTTGGAGGGCCAGGAATTGATTTGGCAGAACGTGACAAACCGCGCGGGCAGGTGGTATCAATCAACATCCAGCACGTAAACGGCAAGATTGAAGCCTTTCATGATGCCCGACAGCCTCCAGTTTCAGCGCCTATTTTCTCTCTAATCCCCCAGTCTTCTCAAAACTTTCTATGGAGACTTGAAGGCGAGGATGCCGAGTAATGCCCGCACCAATTAGCCCTTATGGATTATTTCAACAATTCGTCTCCCCCTTCGATTTCACAGGGCGAACGAGGATAAACCAACGCGAGCAGATGCGGGCGATGATCCTTAAGGATTTGGACATCGGCGCTCAGTTACCCGAGCCGGAATCGACGACCTATTTCGAGGGTGCTCATTTCGTTCAGGACGTTGACAAAATCGTCAGGGAAGACTTGGGAGCCGTTCGATTTTCGACATCGGTTTTGATCGACCCCGACGACAACGAACAGGTCCAACTAATTAGAAATGAAGATGTTGATTTAGATGACCGATTCAAACCCATCAAAATCGACCCCGAATCATATATTGTCGAATGCGACCCGGCGATTCTCATCGCGACTGTGCCAAAAAGAGAAGGCTCTAAAAAGGTCAGATCCGATAAGTTAAACCTGCGCGGAATTTCGGCGAAGTTACCCGGCGACCATCCAGGGATTATCGTCAGGGGAAGCGAGGAGTTTTCTCAGCATTTGCTTTTCCATCCCAGCTTCATGAACGTTTTGTTTGCGAGCACCGATGGCGACGAGGGATCAACACTTGTCGCTGATTTGGATGGCGGAAAGATTGACAAAAAACGAGTTGGAGGACTCGACACAGTTTTAAGAGTCGGGCCAGACTGGAAAAAATTCTGCCCCGTTGCGCTCGATTTCACAGCCGACGCGCGGAGCCCTTCATTGTCGAAAGGGTTATTTTCTTCGAGTGGGTTATTTGGATTTGATCAGGGTGAGCCCGCAAATCATGCATATTGTGGCGAGAGTGGCGGAGGAGTCAACGCAGCGGGAGCAGGTCAGGCAGACCGTCACAACATCGGCCAAAACAAAGATGGCGAACACTTCGCACAAGGGCACATCCAGGCGAACACGCCGATTTATGCCGACCCAAACAGAGATGCCCCAAGAGAGATCAGGCTAGAAGCCTACGAAAAATCAACGGGCAAGGGATCTGTGCCTTGGGAAGTGGAGATGCGATATGACAGGGCATCATCGCATATTGGACTAGGCAAAAACGCAATCCCAGTCAATCATGAAGGTTTATTTCGTTGGGAAACCTTCCTGCCCCTATTCATCGTTAAACCGCCGCCGATTCCATACCCACCAAAAGAGAAAAAAAAACCATCAGGGAAACCCAGACCAAAAAACCCCGTCGCCGACCCCAAAGACCCAGGAGAGGGATTCATCCCGCCTTGGTTCGTCCCCCTACCCGACAGCGAAGAAGTCGTTAAACGTCCACTAGATGGCCCGGATGATGGCCCCGCATATGACCCGTGGAAAAAACGCGTAAAACCTATCACCGAGCCCCCCAAGGGCGAAAAAACAGAGCGGGCAGTTTTCACGATTCCGAACAATAGCATCAGCACCGAGGCAGCATCGAGCAGGCCGATGGGCGGCGGATCAAACATCTTTGCCGAGACATCGACGACTCCAAATAATGATTCGGTGATCGAATCGAAACACATGGCCGTTGTCATCCAGGGGATTATTGACCCCACGCGGGAATTTGTAGCCGAACGGGTTTATTTCGGTTCACCTTCACGAGCCCCGAAAAAACCCATTCCCGCCCTAGCGAACCGAGCAGCATCGCAAAACTCTCGGGAATCAGTCATCGGATGGGCAACCCAGGAAAATAGAGGAGTCACGAAGGAGCTCATCAAGATCGACCGGGACCAACAAATAAAAGAGCCCCGAAAGATTCGGATAAACTCGACACTTCACGCGGTTTCAGAGTTCGCAGCTCAATCAATTGCTTTATTCCCGCGTCACATTTGCTCAATGACTGATTTTAGATATAACCCAAAAGCGAGCCCGGATGACTTGAACCGAGCGCTCTCGAAAACTCCCGCAGTCGGACGGATTGAAGTATTAGGACCGCAAAAAGGATCTATTTGGGATTATACAAGCGAGCCAGGAGGAACAAGCCGTTACAACGCAGGAACGGGGAACGGTGGCAGATGGTTGATGCCTCCAGAGTACGACAGCGACTTTTTGCAATGCGGAACACTTCCATCGGCGCATTCTACAACTTATCAGGGATTTTGGGATTCTTGCATCGCCTTTGGAACTCCCATCGTGGCTGGATCAAACGCGGGCGGAGTTTCAGATGGCTTTATTCTCAAGAAAGACGCGGATGGCTTGAAATTCCAGCAACACAACCCCGCAGGTACAGCCATCGCCGATCAGTATTTTAACTATCTAGAAGGCGGAGACTTAAACCTACAGAGTAATTCAGGAGTGATTTTCGCGGAGACATCGAGCGGTGGAGATCCGGCAGTTTTGAAACTGGCAAGCTCTAATGGGACCCTTGGAACCCCAACGAATAGCGCGGATGATGACATTTTGGGCAAGGTTCAATTTAATGCCTATGATTCATTTTCGCAGGAGGTCTCTTATCTTCAGTCGTACGTTGAAGATATCGCGGCCCAAGCCTTTGGGCTGCGTTGGGGGACCACGGACGGGGGAACGCTCAGGACCACGATGACCTTGGCGGCGACCGGCGCTCTATCTGTGTTTGGCAGCAATATCGCAATCGGTCAAACTGGAGGACTCGTTGGGACGATCCTTGCGGAGACTTCTCATGTCGGGCAAAATACCGCGACGATCCAGGGCACATCCGGCACGTTGGCTTATCTCAGCGACACCCAAGCCCTAACAGTCACCGCTTCATCGGGCGTATTCACTGGAGTTGTCGGTGCCTTACACCTCGTTGACACCTCTGGAGGTGTGGCGGCTTGCAACCTCCCAGCGGCTTCAGCATCGTCGGGGCGGTTGATCTCAGTCAAAGATAAAGGCAACGCAGCCGCTAATAATATCGCGATAAACCGCGCGGGAAGTGATACGATCCAGGGCGCAACTTCAACAGCGATCACATCAAATTATGGATCCGTGAGGCTCCGCAGTGATGGCGTCAGCATCTGGTATTTGGTGGATTGATGGACCCAAGGGATTTGGATCTTATAAAACGCGCGATTTCAGAGGCATTGTCCGGCCAGTCAGATTCCCACATCATGATGATTTGTGGAGTCTTGTCATCGGTGATCGGTGTACTGTGGGCTTGGGGATTCAAACAATCTCAGGCTTGGGTTATAAAAATCGAAGAGCTTTCAAAAGACCAAAGAAGCCGCGACGATGAGCGCGAATCTACTATTCGACAGCGCTTTGAAGGCATAATTGATACACTATCCGATGAGCACAAGCAGGCATTGAAAGAACGCGATAAGCGAATCGACCGACTCGAACAAGCCCGAGACCTAGCGCGAGACCAGTATAATAACTACCGCAGCGAGACCGAGGGATGGACACGCGGGCAAATTGTCGAAATTACTCAGCAATTACTCGAATCAGGCAAAACGTGCGAATCGATGCTTGATTACCTCGAAAAAACCAGCAGGGAGATGTGATGACTATGAACCCACCACCACCACCCCCACAGTCTCAATCCATTCACGATGTCAACGAGGTCGCGGAGCATAATGATGCGATTAATAAAATCAGGAGCTCCAGAGCGATCAGATTGAAAAGGCTTGAATCATTCCGCAAAAACATCTCAAGAACGACCAAAACCCCGGCGACCGGATGATGTCGGTTTTGATTCATCGTTTGAAGAAAACGCAGCCGCCGCAGCATTCGAGGGGTTTATATACGTCTTCTTTTGTTCGATTGTCAACTCGTTCAGATAACTAGGCACGATCCATTTTTTATCAGCATCTTTGTAATCTTGCTCTTCTTTGACCTTAGAGCGAGCGAAACGCCCAACCATTTGCGAGGCGACATCCTCCAGCAACATCCCCTTTTTTAGCTGGATGCCCATATGGGCCAGAGTCCCAAGGAAGCGCGAGCGCTCACGAGCAAAAGCATCATCGTCGCCTTGGTTGCGTGGAATCCAAAGTTGAGAATAAAAAGAGGTCTTCTCGTATTCGCTGAACGTCCCGCCGAACCCAATTTTTTTAGCGCCGGAATCAAATTCTTTGTATTCCGCCGACGTTATCTCAATCACTTGATACGTTCCAACAGCAGGGTACTTTGTGGGCTGGAATTCATCTTCTTCGCGATAGTCCGTATAGTCGAAATCTAAAGTATTACTCATCTCAGTCTCCATTTGTCAGTTCTTATGATTGGATTTATCACAGTAGGGCATCAACAGTCGATGCCTTTTTTGGTGAGTCTTTACGATTTGCGCGGGCTTGAATTTTCATCTTCTCGAAAATTTCATCAGGGTCAAAATTATCCTCCAGCCGAGCTTGAAGAAAGGTTTTACGGTCGAGAACCTTGGCTTGGTTCCCACACGCTTTATTTACGATTTTCGCAGGCGCGATCAAAGTACATGATGATTTTGCGCGGGTTATAGCCGTATAAAGCCAGGAGCGATCCAGGAGCCAACCCGCTGAGTTATCGGCAACAACGATCACATGCGCAGATTCGGACCCTTGGAATTTGTGACACGTCGCAGCGTAGCTGATTTGGATATCGTTGGCGCTTAGGTCTTTCCTAATTTTCCGACCGTCGCCAAAATCAAAGATGGCCCGTTTTTGGAAAAGTCCGTTTTTCATTGCGACGTCTTTAATTCCCACAAAACTACCCATTTCGCCATTCATCAAAGGGATTGATGCATCATTTTTCAGATTCATAACCCTATCCCCGACTGACAAAACATCCCCACCGTTGCAGGTTGCTTTTGTGACTTGCCCGCGCGAGTTCAAAAGAGGTTTTGCCAACCCGTTGAAGTCACGATTTGACATGGTTTTGACCCCGGATGAATTCGATTTATATCCATTCGTGGCTGTTATGATTTGGATGTCGGCGTTGGGAGTCCCGCCCAGCTGCATTTCTTCGATGCATCTCTGGACAACATCCCGAGCTTTTGCCCCCCCCAAAGATAGGAATTTGAAGGAGTCGCATTCGACAAATCGCAAGTCATCTGACACTTTTGAATGGTCGTGATCTTTTATGATTTGCGATGCTTCGATTAAGCCGAGCTTATCAGTTCTCATCACTTCCTCAAGATGAACGACTTCAAGCAGTTGCGAGCGGATTATGTCGATGAAAGGTCTTCCAGAATTGACCGGGGGCAATTGGTCAGGGTCCCCCACGAAGATGCATGATTGTCGATCTTTAAGAGACCGCAGGAACCGAGCCATCAAACGGAGATCAATCATCGACGACTCATCGACAATAAAATAAGCAAAGTTTGAAAAATCCGTTCCCGTCTCATTCCGCCGCAAAAAGGCGTGAATTGTGAGGGACTCATTACCCGTCAACTCCTTAGCTCGAGCCGCTGCACGACCCGTTGGGGCGAGAATCAAAACGCGTTTATGACGAATGCCAAGACCTTCGATGATGGATTTACAGACATGAGTTTTCCCGCGTCCAGGCCCACCAGTTAAGATGAACATCCCACCTTCCAGAGCGCGAGCATAAGCGGATTTTTGGAGGGAGTTCAAATCTTTATTAATGTCATCGTCGCGAGAATCAAAGCGCACTTTCAACCCAGGCTTTTCCGACCGTTCTTGAATAATTCGGGTGATGTCAATTTCTGCATTGTATGATTTCGTTGTCATCACGAACGGCCCCATCTCAGTCAAACCGGGATCATTCGCGGCGAAGAGCTCATGGTACGATTTGTCCATCCCAGTCAGGATAGACCCCCGATGAAAAAGTTGCTGAGTAATCGCGAAGGTATCCCGCGGCCCGCTCATCCCCTCAATTTCGCGCATAGCTTCGACCGTTCCTGCGATTATCCGTTTAGGGCAGGCGGGCGGCCAGAGGAGATTTGAAACCGCGATTGTGTCGCACTTCCTCCAGCCAATGCCGGAGATGTCTTCGATGAGCCTATACGGATTTTGGCGGATCAAATCAGGAGCTTGAAACCCATAATTTTCATCCTCGAATACATTGAAACGATCATTTGCCGAAAGCCCGCCATTTGCGCCGAGGGTTGCAAGCTCCAGCAAAACCTTCTCCGTGGAGATGTGCTTGATCAGTTCAGCCGAAAACGCTTGAGCTTGTTCGAGCTTCCAGGATTTGAGATCGGCGGAGACCTTGACCGGATCAGAGCGCAAAGCCTTCACCGACAGCTTTTTGTAATAGTCAATAAGATCCTTGATTTTACTAGGACCGACACCGAGCGAGGGAAGACCTGCATCCTTTCGAGTGTTTTTAAGGATCGTGCGAATCCAAAGAAGATAACGTTCGACACCAGGCAGACCAATGATGGATTCCACGCGCTCCAGAGTCCCAGAGATAACCCGGAGCTGTTTCTCGCCTTGATACATATCAGTCGATGCCTCCAACCGATAAGCCAAACCCTCCATGATATGGGGGCAGACCCCCGCTATTTTCATTTCGCCGCGGAAGTCCAGCCGTTTATCATGATCAGGATCGGGGAGAGCGCGACATCTCCCGGCGAACCAGCCAGAGTCGGATTGAGAGGTTATCGCCATAATTTCAACAGTGTAATGAGAAGCCACGGTTTGACCTTTCCGAGTAGAGGATTTCAAAAGGGGATTTCTGAATCATACAAAGCTTTCTCAATGTCTCCATAAACTTCATCGACTGATGCATTTATGCCGCGGGCGGGCTGGAGTTTAATGAGGTCGAGAAACTTTTGATGAGATTCGGCATCCGAGTCTTTAGGGATAAGATTCCGATCAACAAAAGATAGAGCAGCGTCGAAATTGATTTTCCCGAGGACATAAGCGAAAAACTCCAGAAAATAAATGGCATTCACTTGAATGTCAGGCTCAGGATTCCACAACCCCCAAGAGTCTGCGCCGAAGTATTGCGCGACAGCCTCGAGCATCAAAACCTTGTCGGCGGGATTTCCATCATCGTCCGTGAATTGGTACTCCAGCGGAATATTGAGGTTTCTAAACGCTTCAGCAATCGCAGATTTTGGGTCGTAATCGTGATACGTTTTGCCCAGTTCTTTACGCTTGACCGGGACAGCGTCGAGCACTTCAGCCGCGACCACGGTAATTCTTGGCTTTTGAACTTCCTTGACTGGCTTGACTGGCTTGACTGGCTTGACTTCCTCGACTGGCTTGACTTCCTCGACATCCCATCGTTCTTCTTTCGAGCAAATCGAAACATCAAAGGCCCGACGAAGGCACATCGATTCAGCGCATTTTATCGCCATTTCAGGACCGAAAGTTTTATTTGGTCCGTTGTAACGGCCTTTGTACTTAAAGGGCTTCGACATGTCTTTTCTATAAACTGCGACCGTCGCCCACCATCCGCCCTTTGGGTCCTTGCCTTCATCGATAACTTCGATCCCGTCAAGCTTGCCCGATTTATGCGCGATATGGAGAAGGCCATCCCTCGTGATATAGAGATTGCCCTTGACTGGGATAACGTGTTTAAGCTCCAAGCTGAAACCATAACGATTCGCCATCTTCAAAGCCACGATTTGCATCGCTGGAGAAGCCTTCGAGAGCCCGCAGACTTCAAGCAAAGCCTTCTCCACTTCCCCAGGCGAGGATGTATTGAGCAGATTCTGCTCAGATTTAACCGGTAGATTTCCCATTATTGATTCTCGTTTCATTGTTGTTAGTTGTGATGAAAGTAGGTCAAGTTTGAGGCTAAGTTGAGTCATCCAGTCGATGATGGTTGATTCGGGGTTGACCGAAGGAAGATGGGTTTTCGTTTGGTAAAGCGGAGGATAGGGCGCGGGCTTTTCAAGTTTAGGCGATTCCTCAAAATGCTCTGGCGACGGCATCTCAGGACCGATGGCAGGATTTCCAGGGAGGTCTTCAGTTTCTATTTTGTCGAATTCTTCAACGTCCTGATTCCCCTCACCCCCATCTATTTTAGGCTTTTGTTCGTGCCTTGACCAGTAAGAATGGCAACGTTTCAAAATATCGGGGATCAGATCAGGCTCAAATAGCCGTTTGTCCCGCACGAGTGCGAAGCGCTCTAGTTCGTGGGGCGCGAGATCCTTAATACCCATGATGTCGCGGGGATTAACAATATCTCCATTCCCCCGGATTGGGCGCAAAAGCTCGATATCGCATCCTTGCGCTCTAGGCGGTTGCAGGAGTATAAAAATAGGATCGTCGCCAGCGGGCGAGTATGATACGCAGGCTTTACGTTTTTGCCGTACCTTACGCAGTTTGGGCAAATATTGATCTTTACCAGGGCCGAAAGTCCGAATAGCCCCAGAGTATTGAGCAGGCGCAGCCGTAAAGCCGCCGGAAGCATGGATGGATGTTGCGCGGCTTTCATGGACGAGCCAAGCATCGGCCATTTCGTCAGGGTCTTGAGAGTCAAAGAACCAGAAGCCGCAGCCATTGTTAATAATTCTATCGAGAATCACGTGGATGATTTCTTCATCCTTCGGAAACTTGAATCCACAAAAAAACTGTTTCCCGTTCGTTTTTGAAACATCATGTATTTGATCAGGTTTCTCTAAGACAAGGGCATCCCTAGGAACGTCACGAGGGATGCTTTTGTCGTGGAATGCCGTATCACAACCCAATGAGGCAAGGAACGACGCCAAAAACTCACAAGCATCATCCGTCCAGATCATAGGCACACGGAACCGAGCATTCAACGAAAACAAAACATTCAAGGTCTTCGCCCAGGTCACCCCACCGGGGGATGTGTATTCGTTGAAATCAGAGTCTTTACCTTGGGCCAGAAAGAGCGGAGCCTTGATAGTGGAAAGAAAATTAAACTCCTTTTTTAGACGTTCATACCCCGACGAGCAGGACGAGAACAAATCGACCGGGCCGCGATCAGACAGCCATTTTGTTTCAACGCGGATGTCAGGATGGGGATTTGTCGAACCCTCACCATCAATGACTTCTTGAGCATAATCACCCCGATGATTTCCGAGCGAAGCATCAACAAAACCCGCGTCAGGATTAAGCCGACGCATAGCCGCCCGAAAATCCTTAAGATTCCGTTCGGATTTTTCCTGCTTATCGATGATGATGTTCCCAGTGAATTTCATAATCACACCAATTTTTCTAGATCTGCCCGAGCCTTAACCAATTCTTCGCCGCCCAAGATTCGCCAGACTCCATCGACCCAGGACAAATTACACGCGATCAGATCAGAGCCGGGAGCCTGCTTATAAAGCGCGTTTTTTGTGTTATATCCGAGCTTTATTTCGTGATCCATAATCCGATAAATATCAGACTCAGAAAAGAACAGCGCAGGCACGAGGACCGAATCACCGTTCGAATAATTCTTACGCATCCAAAAACGCGACTTTGTATGGGTTGGAAGAGTCATCATCATTTGACCTTTTTAGATAATTTATATCGGGTATGGATTTTCAAACAGTCGGGACAGTCAGGGATATCCCCGGCGACATCTTCAGGGTATTTGACCCAGCGGGATTTAACGCAGAGGACGTTACCCAATTCCCGCCAGAGCTTACCACCGATAAAACCCGTCTCCAAAACCATGATGTGGCTTCGGGTTTGAAGGCGTTTATTTCTTGTCGATTTGATCAGTTTATATTTCAGCGCGAACATTTCACCCCCTATGATTTGCCGGGATCATTCCCGGTTTTGAAAGTATCGACTTTTTAGGTATTTGGCAAGAATAAATATATAAAAACTTGTGTTTTGAAAAAAGGAATATATAAATAATGACAAGAAAGGTAAAGCAAATGATTAAAAAGATACAATTCCAGGAAACCGGCGAGATCGTGACCGACATCGTCAAGAGCTCAGGGATGACTAAGACGGAATTTGCGAGAAAATCCGGGATCAAATATCAGTCATTTTTGAACGAACTACGGAACTCGAGCACCACCGGATCAAAAAGCCGTTTATGGCGTTTGGCGCGAGCAGTCAGCGAGGAGGAGCCGGAGCTATTCGCGCGGGTGTTCCTCGGTTCCGAGCCTAGCGAGCTTGAGAGAGTCCGATGCGAGGTCCGAAGGGTCGCGCGAATCGCGGATAGATTGAGCGGGATTTTCCCGGACGACGACATCCGGGGGGAGCGAAGGAAGACGATGGATTTTTTGATGGACGCTCAGAGAAATTTGAGACTGAGGGAAGCGGAGATTTTGCTTGGGGACGGAGAATCTTGAAAGTTTACCTCGCATCCCCAAACACTCAACAGCAAGCCGAACACGCCGAAGGGATGCCGGTTTTGTTTTCGTTCGCTTGTTACTCCCCTTGGCTGGACCGTTATCAACAGAGTTTCTCCAGGATCTTGATTGATTCCGGCGCTTATTCAGCATTCACCACGGGCAAACCCATCGATGTTTTGGCCTACAAAGATTGGGCGGCAAGGTGGGATGGTCATGCCGATGCTATAGCAGGATTGGATGATATTTCAGGGGACTGGGAAAAGAGCCTAGCCAACTACCATCACGTAGGATTTCCCACGATTCATGACACAGACCCGCCCGAGCTGCTTGATGAGCTCATTGGGATTTCGCGCGAACGTGGGAACTGGATAGGGATGGGACTGAAGCCGCCAAGAGAAAAAAAAGAGAAATGGATCAGGGAGACGCTGGACAGAATCCCCGAAGACATTCACATACATGGATGGGCTTTGAGAGCCTACACGCACGTCAGGAGGATTGATTCGGTGGACTCCACGAATTGGTGGAGGGATGCGATGAAGATCAGGACCATCAACGAATTGAAGCACTTGACCTATGGCGAATGCTTGGAGATCGTTGTCAAGAGATACAAAAGATGGCATCGAGAAATAAAAGAACCAAGCAAGGAGTTACAATCATGTCTTTTCGATATAAATTAAGCGCCAGCCCAGTGTTTTTCTCGCCACAAGGGGAGGCGCATTTGCGCGGATTCCAAATGACTTTTATACGTCTAGCTGGTTGCTCAGTCGGTTGCGCTAACTGCGATACAGACTATTCAAAGAGCGAAACAAAGACCGCTGAAGAGCTAGCAGATTGGGCCGATAAAGTCACGCCACCAGAGCAGCGTGATCGTTGGGGATGGATCACAGGTGGAGAACCCACCGACCAGGATTTGAAACCATTGCTCAAGGAACTCAAGAGGAGGCGTTTCTCTACAGCTCTGGCCACAAGTGGATGCCGCCGCTTTGTTCCGCCTGTGGACTGGCTATCAGTGTCGCCCCATGATTTGGATACGCGGCAGCTCTATGGCAATGAGGTCAAACTTGTAGATGGCCTGAATGGTCTGGACCCTTGGCGATGGCTTGAGAAATTCCCTGATTCGCAGACCGATTTTATGTACAGGTATGTCCAGCCTTTGAGCGTTGATGGAGTCGAGGATCCTGAGAGTTTGAAGCGTTGCATGGAATTTCTAAAATCTCATCCAAATTGGTCCTTATCTCGCCAGGATCACCACTATTGGAAGGTGTCATGATGAGCAGTATCAACGAATCATTTGTTTTCATCGATGCGATAGGTAAGGTCTCCCACGCGCAGCGAAAACCCGATGGAACTTGGGCGCTCTGGATATTCCAGAGCAAGCGCTGGATTTATAGGAGGGTGATGACCGAGCGCGAGATCGAACATCGATACGCGGCGCGTTTGGGGGATGGAATCGCGTGGACTTATCACGAGCAGGACCGGCGCACATGCGATGGAATCAAGGGGATCTTATGATTTAATTAAAAGAATTAAAAACAAGAAGCAGCCGGGAACCCGCTAAAAGACTAGGGTTGAGAGAGTTTGGTATTTTCTTTTGTGTATTTAGGGTTTTATTTTATATTACATATTGCAATAAAGAGAGATGCGTTTATAATGGTGGCATAAGAGACAAGACCAACCAACTAACTTAGGAGGAACAAAAATGAACGCATACACCGAGGCATACAAAATCGTCAACCCAGAGACAGCAGTCGAGGGCGATCTAGTGTCCTACGAGTCAGCCGAGACTATCCGTTTAGATGTCTGGCATGCAATACGGGACGAGCTAAAAGGACGCGGCTTAAAAATCGAAGACATCGGCGGAGCTTACGAAGTCACAGCCTGAACGGTATCAGGCCGGTTCGATTCCGGCCCAGGTTATCACCGACACCGACGAGGAAGTCAAAACTACAAGCCACCAACCACAGGAGACTACGATGAAGCCACTAAAACAAATAACGACAGAAGAAATGACCGAGCGCCTTAATGCTTTTGACTTTTTCGATGCCCCAAAAAGTATCGGCCAGCTTACCCGAGAAATACTAAGCAGCCCAGACGTCACGCAGGAACGTCTTGCCGCTATTGATACGGAGGTCTTGGAATCAATAGAGGCCTACGGCCCACAAAACGAGTGTCATTTCCCTGCATGATAAATGGCCCAGGTTATCCAAGACCAACCAACACCGAAAACGAAACGAAACGAGAACGACGATGAGCGCATTGACCGAAAAGTATTTAGGCGACCAAAACGTGATGGACTTCTTTGACGAGGCCGACATCGTTGGGTATTTTTGTGAAGACAATCTGATGTCGATGTTTCCCGGCGAAGATTTTGACCAAGCGGAGATTGACCAGGCACTGGCCGAGGTCTTGAAGGCGTTTGAAGCCGGAATAGCGTTCGATGACGCGATGTCGTTTTGAAACCGGGGCATCGAAGTCACAGCCTGAACGGTATCAGGCGGGTTCGATTCCGGCCCAGGCCATCACCGACACCGACACCAACCAACTAAACGAAACGAGACCGACGATGGACAGTCAAGAAATAATCAATCATGTTTTCAATGTCATGGAAGAAAACGCATCCCCCGCATCTCTCTCAATCCTTTCCATCCAAGCCGCGAAAGAGACCATTCAAGAGCTTGTCAGGGAGGATGAGCATTCAGCCGAGTTCTTCGAATGCGCGACATGCGGATGCCTCATTACTAACGAGATGGCACACGAGCACAAAGATGGATGGTTTGGATCGTGAAGAATAAAGAAGACCAGGCCAGCGAAGACCGAACCCAAACCAACAAATTCATCTTCCTCTGGTCACTACCCGGCGACACCCAAGCAGAAAAAGCCGAGTTCTTAGGGATTCGTCAAGCCGCGCTGAGCCTTTGGGTTAAGCGCTCGAGCACGATACGGAGAGAGGCGATTCTTTTGGCGGGTTGGCCGATGTTGACGGATGAACAACGAGCGAGAGCGATGGGGGAATGATGGATGTGGTTATACATTCCAAAGACCAGCGACCGAGACAGAAAATCAACATCATTTCCATCTGCTCAGGAATCGGAGGTCTTGACCTTGGAGTCACAAGAGCTCTTAGAAGGCTTGGCTTTGAACCTTGCACAATCTGCTATGTGGAGGGGGAAGCATTCGCCGCCGCATGTTTGGTTAAAAAGATGGAAGCGGGAGAGTTGGATGAAGCTCCTATCTGGAGTGACCTTAAAACGTTCGATTGCAAGCCGTGGCGTGGGAGAGTGGGTCTTGTCGTTGGAGGATATCCATGTCAACCGTTCTCGCTTGCAGGACGAAGGGAAGGGAAAGAAGACCCAAGACACCTCTGGCCCTACGTCCTGCAAGTGCTTACAGGAACTGGGGCCTCTCTTCTCTTCTGCGAAAACGTGCGCGGCCATGTCTCCAAAGGTCTTGGGGAAGTACTCGGGTCCCTTTCCTGCTTCGGGTTCGATGCGGAGTGGGACGTGTTCAGCGCGGAAGAAGAGGGAGCACCTCACAGACGCGAAAGGCTCTTTGCAATGGCGTACTCCAGCGGCGCAAGACAATCACTGCCCGATAGAGTTGCTCGAATCGAAGGACGGGGGCCCCCCGAAACCAGGTCAAAGGGTATACAGGATGGGCAAGAGCGGCGAACGAATAAATACAACGCTATCGCTTTCGATGCAAGTCCAACTCTGGCCTACGCCAGCAGTGAAAGGGAATCACAACCGCAAAGGGTTGTCCCCTCGAAGCGGGGATGGGCTGGCAACAGCCGTAAAGAGGTTACCCACGCCGACCACCCAGGACGCCCACAACAACGGGGGACCAGCCCAGGGAATAAGGAACACCCCACCCCTAAACTCAGTGGCGGGTGGCCCTCTGAACCCAACGTGGGTCGAGTGGCTAATGGGATTCCCCACCGGGTGGACAGGCTTAGAGCATTAGGGAATGCCGTTGTTCCGCAGTGTGCAGAGCGGGCTTTTGTTGAGTTATGGGCGAGAGCGATGGGGGAATGATGAAGCTAATCGTTGATGCCGGATCATACGAAGCGCCAAGTTTAGCCGGGATCTTATGGATAGTCGTAAAGCATAGAACGTGGCATTTTATGCGCGGTGAGGGATGGAGGGATTGAGGGATTGACGACGACCGGCAATCACCCCACAAAAAAACCCCGCCGAAAAAAGAGAACAAGCCCGATATGAGCATGATTTCATATCGGGCTTGACGTCATCGCTAACGATTTGATACCTTGGGTTTGCAATCACAAGGAACGGACATACTACGACATAGAAACAGCGCGGAGAGTTGTAGCTCTCAACGCGCTGTTCAACACAAGCCGTATACCAAGGAGGCTTATGATGTTTTCTGACATCAATCCTATCAAAGATACAACTGAAGGCAAAGACAAAGCTGAAGAATTATCAGCGGCGGAACTTCGTAAGAAATACAATAAAGCTTATTACCAAAAGAACAAAGAACACATCAAATCGAAGAGAAGAACCGACTACCAAGCGAACAAAGAAGCTCTGAAAGTCGGGAAAAAAGCCTATCGAGAAGCTTACAAGGAAAAGATCAAAGCTAGGGATAAAGCATACTACCAAGCGAACAAGCAAGCTATAAGGGATCAGCAAAAGTCCTACTACCAAGCGAACAAAGAAAAATTCAAAGCTAGAGATAAAAAGCGCGTATCATCTCGGAAAGCTCATAGTCAATCCCTTGACAACTCACCACAAACTTCCTCTGATGGATCGTCCAGCAAGGATGCATCATGAGCGCGACCAACCCCACCAAATCCCAAGCCTTCCTAAACGCCATCCTTCCTTGGAAGCACTCATCCGCCCCAGGCACCAAGAAAATCCCCGGAGTCTTTGGACTTGTGACCGTCGAGAGCCACAGGAACAAAAAAGGCACATGGATGAATTCCCACCGCATGAACTTGCGTCTAGGAAAGGGAAGCATCAGCGAACGTCTCCCCCGTATCCTAGAGCGTTACAAAGACCAAGACATCTACTTCGAGACGGGCTTGAAGAATCCAAAGCTTATCAAGGAACGGACCAAGACAGAGAACATCCGAGGCAAGCGTGGGAACGCGGATGAGGTCTCCGCCGTTCTTTTTATGTCTCTTGATATCGACTGTGCAAAGGGAGCCCATGCATCGGGGAACTTGCCCCCGAGACACGACGCCCTAAATTTTCTGCGTCATGATTGTCCGATGCAACCGTCGATGGTCGTTGATTCGGGCGGAGGTTATCACGCTTATTGGTTGCTGGAGTCTCCATATATAATAGAGAGCAAGGACGAGCAGCGAGAGGTCGAAGCCTATAAAAAGGGGTTTCAAATCTTTATGGCTCAGGAGTTTGAGAAGCGCGGATGGCATTTGGACAACGTATCCGACCTTTCCCGCGTTCTTCGCCTTCCAGGAACAGCAAACACCAAGTATCCAGGCCATGTCGTTGATTTTGAATTCTTCGACGACGAGCCTTGGAATTTTCCCGATGTCCGTTTCTCGCTGGCAGACTTCGAGCGATTCAAAGCAGAGGTTGAAAATCCTTATCTCGATTCTTACGCCGGGGACAAATACAACCCAGCCATCTCCATCAAAGGAAGCGAGACCGGAAAAGCCGCGATCATTGATGCCGTTCGTCAAGTCTGCGCGGAAGCTGGAACGATTCACCTCAACAAACGCCTTCCCTTGACGGGATGGTTGCTCAGGTCTGGAGTTTCCCCCGCGGATGTCTTCGATATTATCCTGAACGGAACATGCCATCACCGGGCGAGAATCGACGGGGATGAAAACGCGCGGGATGTTGCTCGTTCCTGTGTCGATTCAACTATTGAGAATCTCAAGAATGGCAAGAAGGTAACGGGATTTCCCAAACTCGCTGAGTCAATCGGCGAAGACAACGCCGCGAAAATTGGTGCTCTGGTTTTCAAGGAATATCAGGACCAGGAAAACCATCAAGAACTCGCTGAGTTCTTCGAAAACCTCAAAACCCGGAATTTCGATAACTCATCCCACGAGCAGGCCCAAAAACAGGCCGAGGCCAAGCTAAAAGAGCGCATCAAAAGCTTTACTCAAGCCCCGAGCCAAACGCAGAGCCTATTCCGGAAATTCGCCGAGAATAACGAGTCCCTTTGTTGGGATTTGATCAGAGTGTTAGAAATCCCCGAGGTCTCCAAACTTTCCCCGGAACACTTCGCCGAAGCCTTCTCCGGGATGGGACTCGATTCTCACTGGCTAGAAGATGCCAGGGCCAAGCCGCTCGAATTAGAAGACGCAAAGACCATTCGTAAGACCATGCGCGAGTGTTATAAGGTTTTGGGATGTGGATTCTGGGAGATCATGTTTGCCTTCTCCGATTGTATCGCTCAGGATTTGCTAGAGACCATCGCACACTTGGAGCTATATCAATCGGTTCACTACTCGGATGAGGCATTTGTAGAGAGCATGAAGCACGAAAGCGCCAACTATGCCCATAAACTCACAGCCTTGAATGATTGCGGTAAATACGACTGTAAAACCTACGTCAATGACATAACCAAGGAGGATCATGGGACGCTCATGCGCGGGTTCCGCTCAACTTGCAAGGCATCAAACTGCCCCAGGTGTCAGGGCTTCTATATTAAGGAACAGCACGAGCACCACGCAAAATCAGAAGACGCTTGGACACGGGAGATGCTCACGGTTGAAATCAGGGCGGAGGACGATACACCGGGAGGAGTGGCGAAAGTCTGGAACCGTGGATTCACGCGGCTTAGAAACTTTGGAATTCGCGGAGCGCTTCATCCGACGTTTTCACCATTAAAAATAGAGGCGGGGGTTTTCTTTATCGCAGAGAATACCGAGCAGGCTAGAAACGCCTTCTCCAACGCCTTCCCCGATGCCGAGCTTGTCACCATGACCGGCAAAAAAGCGCTCCATCACTTCTCGCTGCTTATCAACTTGAACGCGATCAGAACCCGCGAAATGATCATCACTAAGGATGCGATCCTATCCAAAAACCCTTGGCTTGGAACCGTCAAGCTCGCAAGGAAGCGCGGGAATTGTCAATCCTTCCCTTGGCTATCATTCCGGGCATGGAAGGACTTTAAGCGACTCACAGCCGACGAGCCCGCCGATAATCGGCCAGGGATTCAAAAATATACACACGTTAAGACGGGGATTCTTCTTCACGAGCAAACAACCGAATTCCCACCGCTCCAGAATCACGAAATCATCAAGATAGCCAGCCAAAACGAACAGCTACAGCTCACCATAGACAATAACTTACGCCGATACCTAGGCCCAACCCTAGGCGGCTTGATAGCCTGTAAACGCAGAGCAACACGAGAATACAAAGCCCGCATCGCTTCAGGCGCAAAAGTCTTAGACGCTCTTCTTTTATGACGATATGATTCCGGCCTTCGGACTGTCTTTGCTTACTATAAGCCGAGCAGCATGAGATTCCACGACTTCTATTTCGATATTTTGTAAAAGACTATTGACAGGGGTTAAATTCTATGAAAAATCAGAGATCGGCGGGGATTTTTGGCGCAAATTCTAACTCCAGACGAGCCCAGGCCATGTAAAAAACGACTACTATTACCCTTGGGGCGCTTAATAGTAGTCAAAAGCCGCACAGGCAGTAAACAGGCCCATCACAGAGCAGTCAACAACGACTAGAGCAGGAGATACTATGTCACGAAACCCCGGAGGTCGGCGAGGCCAGAGGGATCGGCAGAACGCGGCGAGACGAGCTAGGAGTTTTCGCGCAAAAGACGCAGTAAACCCCCATCATTGGTGCGGAATCCCAAGGATCATGAACAAAGACAAGGCGAAAGAATCAGCTTTATGGGATCGGTACGAATCGACCCGAGCCATCGACGACCGAAACGCCCTAATCAAATACCATCTTCCATTCGTGCGTATGATAGCCGAGAAGACCGCTCGAAAACTTGTAGACGCCATCAACGACGCCGACATCTTCTCTTATGGAGTGATGGGGTTGATCGGCGCTATTGATAAATTTGACCGTTCAAAAGGAATCTTATTTCGCACATTTTCCCATCTTAGGATCAGAGGAGCCATCATCGATGGGCTACGTCAATACGATTGGATTCCGAGATTCACCAGGTCGAAGAAGACCGAGCTTGACCGAGCAAAGATAGCAGCGCTCGAATCGATCGGACACATTCCAACGGATGTGGAGCTCGCTGAGTTTCTCAAAATATCAATTCCAGAACTTCAAAACCTTATCCGGGGCGCACAGTCTCCAACGGTGATGAGTTTCTCGAAAGGGGAAGGGGAAATCGGGGATGATGACTTCAACGGGCAAGATTACGCGCTAGAATGTGCCTTAATAGACCCAGCATCGATGGAGTCTCTGCGTCAAATCCAAAACAAAGACTTCATCGCGCTCATAAATAAGTACTTAGATTTTCGGGATCGTGAGATTATAAATGCGTATTATTGGGAGGGCTTGACATTTAAAGAGATTGGAGAATCGATGGATGTTGACGAGTCCAGGATTTGTCAAATTCATCAGGTTTTGAAAAATCGGCTATCGGGATGTCTGCGCGAGTACTACGAAACCACAAACCTGAATGTCAAAATTGATCCGACAGCGAAGGCCAGAAGGAACAAAAGATGAGCAAATTACGAGGAAAAAAGACCTACATCACCGGAGCAATCGCCATCATCTTGCTCGCAATCGGTCACTTTCAAGACTGGGATCAAACCACCATCGAAAAGATCATCGGCGGGGCAGTTGTTTTTTTAGGCATCTTCATCCGGTCTGGCATAGCGTCAAGTCTTGGGATTTCGGAAGAGGCCGCGACCGTCGCCAAGAGCCTCGAGGGGGATGTTCAAAAAGCTTTAATCACAACCCGCGCCATCAAAACGGGGGCGGAAGTTTTTAATTCAGCCCCGAGTGTCGAGGACATTGAGAAGGTTTTGGGTTTGGCGGATCGGATCGGGATCGGCCAAGATCAGGATAAATTTTTAAAAGACAATTTAGCATCATGGCTGATGAAGATAGCCGCCGATCCAGATGAGAGCCCAAAAGTTTGAGATTTCGTGATAGTGTCATGTCATATCAAGAACCAAAGCAAAGAGAGGGAGTTATGACAATATCCAGGGTCATAGTTTTTTATGGGACGATATTCCTATCATCGGGATGTTGTCATAGCGAAAAGCTCATCGCAGCCGCCGAAGCCTTCCATCAATCCGTTGGCGCTCAGTATCTCGAATACGTCAAGAACGATGAGAAGCTCTCAGACGAGGACAAACAACGCAAGCGCTTAAACGTCCGACTGCATGGCAAGGCTCTACTCAAATACAAAACAGGCAAATAGTCAAAAAATGGGAGTCATCGGCATGGCATCAGAGATCATAAAAACCCTACCTTTAGCGCTTAAGGTTATGGAGACCGTCACACGCGAGCCAGGATATCAAGACTTAGACGCCGAGGATAAAGCCGCCTATGATTTTTTCATTCGATCCAAAGCGCTCCACATGTCAATGCTCCAGCAAGCGCAGATCTTAGGACACGAGCCAACCATCACCCAAGAAATCGCAGCCCTAAACGATCTAAAATCCATCGAAGCATCCCTAGACCTTATCGCGGCGCTGAATGTCAACGACTTGCTAAAAGAATATTCTAGTAAAATAGCGCTCCAGGCTGTTAAGATCGCAATCAAAGCAGCGTTTTAACGAGAGCATCCCCGGAGCTCAAAAGAGGGTTTTGAATGGTTGAATGCAAAAATGGGGACTGGATTAGTCCAACAGGCGGCGGGGGGGGCGGCACGAGCTTGCCTCCAGGAACAACCATCGAAGTTGAGGCAGCGGGAGACCTTACGACAGCATTGGCGAGTAACACCGGCGTTTATGTGTCCGGCGATATCAGTATAAGCACAACGATATCAATCACCGGCAACAAACGCATCACGATAGCCCCAGGTGTGACGATCACAGCAGCGGCGGGGCTAACGACCACGTCGGCTTTTGACATTACAACAACAAGCGGTGTCTTAAATATTCAGTGTGACGGGACTTGGGATTTTGTCGCCGCGCATACAGGCTATCTTATCGAGTCATCTGATAATGATGGCGATCTTAATATGATTGGCAAGATGTCAACAACGACGGCATCTAGCGGGAAGTTGTTTTCCGGTCACAGCGGATTTGCAGAGCATGTAAATTGCATCGCTATGAAAGATGCCGCTTATAGTCACGGGTGGCAAGGAAACATCGGTCTATTCCGAGTTGGTGAATTGATTCTCACGGGTGCAGGAACCACGAATTCCCATGATTTCAATGGGTGCCATATAGAATTCTTAAAACTATCGGGAACTTTTCGCGCTTATACAAGCGCAATACTAACCCAATTCGCTGTAAAGGCACGAGGCGAAACAACAATTGGGTTAGTCGCTTTCGATGGAACTCAAGACATCGGTATACTTTCATCCGGCGGCACGATCACAAAGGCTGTTTCCGAAGTTACAGGGGATCTTAATCTCGCAGTAGAAGGGGCGCATGGTTCAACTCCGATATGTTTTGATGGAAATGCATCCCTAGTCCTTTCAGGTTCAACGGCATATAACAAAGTGGTGATGCCCGGTAACTTCCAGACCGATGTAAAAGGCGAGTCAGGCGCGGCTTTCCATACTCTAATCAGTCCTGCATTTGGTTCGACCACGATGGAGAACTTTGCCAAGGGTCGCATCTTGGGCGGGGTTTCTTCGACTGTAAATATCTCTTCGACAGTGGATGATTGTGAATGGATAGGGCACCACTTTACAGGCATCCCGACTCTTTCAGGCCAAAACAACAGGTTCACTAATTGCTATTTCGCATCTTCTTTTACAGTCCCAAGTGGCGCGGATTCTGTATTTGAAAATTGTGTATTTGTTGGGACTTTGACCATATCATCCGGCGCTCAATCAATATTCATCGGGTGCCATATACGGGGCACATTCACCAACAACGATGGGTTTAAGTCGTCCCTGATCGGGTGCCACGATGGGACCGGCGGCGGATGGTGGGGCAACAACGATGGCCGCATCGAATATCTTGCTACCAGCACCACAGACGCAACCCAGACCGAGCTAACGTTTGATGGCACGAACAGATTCACCCTCGCCTCAGACCAAACAGCTATGGTCAACATCCGAGTGCTTGCCCAGCGCGACAACCAAGACTGGGCCAGTTTCTATTGGATCAATTGTGTTATCGCGAATGATGGAGGCGTCTACGCGATAAGCAATGGGACCGCGAGCACCGGGCCAGACTGGAAGAAAGGCAGCGGGTCAACGCTCACCCTCGCGCTAGATGCAAGCTCAGGTTTGCGGATCCGAGGAACGGGCAACGCGGCGGAAAATTGGGATTGGAAAACGGTCATCGACATAATCCACGTCACAAATTGAAGGAGTTTTAATGGGCGCATTTTCAGATAGCACAGGCGCGGGCGGGGCTTTCGGGCCGAGATTTACAGGCACAAATCTATCCAGGTATAACACGGCTTTAATGTTCTCATTCGGCATGGGCGACGCGGGGCCAAAAGAGGCCGTTGGGTTAGTCGGTGGATGTCCATTCGGCGGGATGTCCCTCGTGTCTGGAACGGCCACATTCGGCGCGGCGTCGATCATTGGGTCGGGTACTTCCCTTGCTGCAACAGCGGCAGCGGCTCCTAGATTCCAGGTTCCTCAAAGTTTCCGAGCGAGCCAGAATAGTCATCACACGTTCAGTTTTTGGTTCCAGGGTTCCGTTGATCCGGCTGCTCATCGTGACTTAATCGGTTGGGGGAGGCCAGCTTCATCGTCGGGGCGAAGCTACTACGCTTGGCGGGATGCGCCGGATTACAGCTTGTATTTCATTTCGACCAATACCCAGTATAATGTCTGGCCTGTGCCTACTAGCTACGCGGTAGACATTGGCGACAACACGCCCCACAATATCGTTTTTCGATATCTTAACGGCTCTTTTGACGCTTGGGTGGACGGCGTAAAAGGCACCACAATAGCCGTGGCGAGTTGGGCTTCTGCGCCGCAATACACTGATGGTTGTGAGTTTCATTTTCTCGGTGGCTTACCGCTGGATGGATCATATGCACATGTTAGCGGTTGGTCTGCTGGCCTCAGTGATGCAGCGGTCGCGGAACTTTATAACAGCGGATTAGGTAGATTCGCAGATGGGACTTAATAATAATGGCAGACCCACGAGTAGATAGCGCCGCAGCCTATATCGCGGCACAGGCACCGGGCGATTTCAATCTTTGCCCGATTGTGAATAAGTTCAATCTGGATGACGGCGCGGATTATACCGCAGCGTTGACGGCAGCTATAACAGCTGCAGGGCTTACAATCACAGCGACCCAGGACAATACCCTTGTCACCGGGTGGTGCGAAAAGACCTGGACGATTGAGTAGGATGATCCAATGTCAGCAAGCCGGATGGATGGTTTTATCCCCAAGTTATCCATAATTTATAAACCTTTGGTGACACAAGGAAGTGTTTATGTTATCGAAGATAAATATTAGAGAAATTATAGCTAGATGTGAATCCGCAACAAAAGGACCATGGACCCAAGGGGGGTCCGGTCGGTGTATAAACGGATTCGAGTTATTCGAAGAGGTTCATCTTAATGGCGATGAGGAGGCGATGGTCTGTGACACCCATTCAACAGTGGGTGGTATTGAGGCTCACAAAAAAACTGCCTGTTTCATCGCTCATTCGCGCCAGGACATCCCAGAACTGCTGGAACACATAAAAAATCAAGACGCCATCATCGATCAGCTGAGAGAAAGACTTGAGAGAGCAAAGAGGCAAGGATGACCGGATGGTGTGAAAAGACTTGGACGATAGAGTAGGGTAACCAATGGCAGCTAGTTGGAATCTGACTGTCTATAAAAGCAGACTTGCCATCAGAATTATCTAACCTCGTGCATCATATTAGGGCTCTAGTGTATACTAGTCCTCTAATTAGGTAGTCTTAATCGGGGTAACCATGCCAGTAGCTATAAAAACATATTTCGTTATAGCAGCCCTAC
>Ga0209362_1000435_pt1 | contig 37386 bp, 21 predicted proteins | sample SaaInlV_165m_DNA_FD_184680 | JGI IMG/M metagenome (GOLD analysis project Ga0209362, IMG submission 184680) | Marine microbial communities from expanding oxygen minimum zones in the Saanich Inlet - Saanich Inlet SI037_S3LV_110m_DNA (SPAdes)... | ecosystem: Environmental > Aquatic > Marine >... | reverse complement strand
ATGGATCAAGATTCTGAACGTGATTTTGATTGGGAAAACAATATTCGAATTTCCTATGAAGGACATGAAGACGATATTATTCAAAAAGTTGAAGCTGGAAACATTTCACTTTCATTGCCATCAACTCAATATGTGACTTTCTCTGGGAAAAATAAAGGACTGTTTGGGATTAAAGCAATTTCAAAACTTGGCCCTATCGATATCACAACGATTGCATCTATTGAAAAAACAAAGAAAGAACAATCCGAATGGGAAGGCGGTGGACAAAGTAGCACCCAGCAAATCCGAGACGTAGATTGGATTAAAAATAGATACTTTTTTGTTCACCCGTGGTTTAGAAATGGGTTGGATACTACAGCTTTAATTCAAGGGCAAGAAAAACCCATAAGTATTCCATCTTTTTATCCAATGAGTGAAGATGGGATACATTATTTTTCTGAAAATGTGAAAGTAACAAAATTTGAACTATATAAATCTGCAAGTAATGACCCAACCGCCGTAACGGGAATGGCTTATATTGATCCATTAAATAAAACAGATTCTACTTATTTAGACGAAAATGAAGAAGGGAGTTTTATTCGCCTTGAACAAGGGACCAATTATTTTGTGAGCCCAGATTTAGGATTTATCAGAGTTCGGGAGCAAGTTTCTCAAGATATTCTTGGGTGTACATTTGTTTTAGCAGACCGGGAAACCGGTGATACAGTTATGGTAGTTGGTTCGGGTCCAAATTCCCTAGGTGACAGTTTATCCCTCATGATGCTAAAACCCCGAAACAATTACCCGAGTCATTCCACTTGGCCCCTCATGTTTAAAAATGTTTATTATCTCGGCACATCTAAAATCAATCCGAAAGAATTTGAAGTAAAAATTTATAATAAAAATACCACCCCAGTTTCAGAGAGGGATAAGGCCAGTAGTTTACCCTATATTACCTTGTTTGGTTTAGATAAGCGAGATGAGAATTTTGATCTTAAATATGATGAACTGTTAGATAAAGAAGATCCTAATATTATGAATATGGTCGATGGAGAATTGATGTTTCCAACCTTTCATCCTTTTGCCAATGGTGATTCACTTGAGGGTGGAATTATTTCGACTCAATTATCAAATCAATTAGGGGCAGGAAAACTTTATACATCATCCGTTTCTTCAGAAATAAATGGTGATCACCGATGGTCCATTGAAGCAAAATATACCAATCAAAGTTCCACAATTAATCTTGGTTTTATGTTGGTAGAAGGCAGTGAAGAAGTTATCCAAAATAAAGTGACGCTTAAAAAAGGTCTTGATTATAATATTGATTATTTTACGGGAACCATTGTACTTTTGGGTGCTGCCGCTAACGATCCCAATGCTACTCTAAAAATCAATTATGATAAACATGAATTAGTTTCTTTTGATAAGAAAACTATTTTTGGAACTCGTGCCCAAATGGATTTGGGAAAGAAAAATTCATTTATTGGAGTGACTGCCCTTTATTTTAATCAGTCTATCATCAACGAGAAAGTGGAAGTTGGTTATGAACCAACTCGGAATTTTATTTGGGATATTAATGGACGTTACGAATGGGAGATGGACGGTATAACCCGATTTATTGATAAACTTCCTCTTATTGAAGCAGAAAAACTGTCAACTTTTTCAATTGAGGGAGAAGTGGCTCAAGTAATACCAAACCCCAATTCAATCAATAATCCTGAAACGGGTGACCCAAATGGTGTTGCATTTATTGATGATTTTGAAGGAAGTAAACGAACAACATCACCATCCATTCAAAGACGCTTTTGGAAGGCATCTTCAGCTCCGTTGAATTATGATTCATTCTCCGATTCCTTTTTTGATGAATTGAAGCAAATACATAGAGGAAGGTTGAATTGGTATAATCCTTATGTTCCCTATAGAACAAAGGAAATTTGGCCAAATCAATCCACATCTTTAAGAGCTGGAAATGAAACGACGGATGTAATGGTTCTAAATTATAAATCAAGAAAACATCAAAGAGATATTGATCCTGATTCACTTTGGGTTGGGGTGACTACATCTTTGTATTCTGGGGATTATGAACAAACTCAAAGTAAATTTTTTGAAATTTGGCTCAAGGGAGAATCCGGTCGACTTCATATTAATTTGGGAAAAATTTCAGAAGATATGGATGGGAACGGACTCTTAAATACGGAAGATATCCCCGGGGCTGGTTTAACCTTAGGAAATACGTTTCTTGAAGATGCGGAAGATACGGGTCTAGATGGATGTCCCGATGAATTTGAAGATGGATTGGGTGGGTGCTTTGAATATACAAGACCTATTGATGGAAAGCTAATTGGCGATAATGATGGAGATGGAAATATCGATGAAGAAGTTTGGAATGGAATTGATGATGACGGAGATGGTTTAATTGATGAAGATATTGATAACTCAATTTCTCTCCCCGGAATTGTATCTGAAGATCCAAATAGTGATAATTGGAGTTATGATCAAAATGACATTTATAATTACTCACAAGTAAACGGGACTGAAGGAAATGGAACCGGAAGTAAAATTCAGGAAGGTGGAAAATACCCGGATACAGAAGATTTAGATCGCTCTACTTTTATAGATAAAACAAACGATTATTTTTCGTCACAATTTATGCTAACTGACACAACATACTTTGTGGGTGAAACAGAAAAAAATGGAGAGCCTACTGGTTGGAAACTTTTCCGAATTCCTCTATCAGATTTTAAACAGGTCAAAAATATTGAATGGAATGAAATCCGATATGTTCGTTTAGCAGTTACTGGATTGGATTCAGTCCAAAAAAAGCTTCAGATTGCTAAGATTGAAATTGTTGGAAACGATTGGCAAGAAATGGGAATCACAGGATTGGATACAGCCCAAACAGATACCTCGAGTTTTTTCCGTCGATATTTTGGATCAACTGATGGCGATGATGAAAATGGACCGTCATTTAAAGTAGCCGTTATTAATACAGAAGATAATGCAGATTATTCTCCTCCGGTTGGGGTTAAAGGAGAGTATGACCGTTTGAACGAGATTCGATCGAAAGAACAATCTCTTGTTTTAAAATTTCAAAATCTTCCTTCAAAGGCAACGGGAATTGCTCAAAAAACACTTTATACTTTGAATGATAATCAGAAACGAAGTTTTATGACCTACGATTTCATGAAAATGTACGTGTATGGAAACAGTCCTTTTATTACCCAAACCACCACTGATGTTGAAGTCTTTTTAAAATTCGGTTTGGGGGAAGCTTATTATGAAATCACAAAACCAGTTTATAATGGTTGGGATGAGGATGATGAGCGAAATAGTTTTAAAATTGATTTGAATTGGTTGGCTGCATTGAAACAAGCGGATATTTCTCAAATTTCTAAATTCAAAGAAACTGATATTCTTTTAGATTCTGCAGATGTAAGGCAATATATCTTTACTGATGATAAAGGTTTATTGACGGGGAAAAGAGTCAAAATTGTGGGGAAACCTGCATTGAATCGATTGGTTTATTTTTCTGTGGGTGTCAAGAATACAGGAAATGCTCCGATTGACGGCGAAGTCTGGCTGGATGAATTACGATTAAGTGGTGTGAAAAAAGAGAAAGGGATGGCCATGCGAATTCAATCTAAATTGAATTTGTCCGATTTTGGGTCAGCCACTTTTTCTTATAATCGTCAAGATGCTGAATATCATAAACTACAAGAACGATTATCCCGTGGGACCAATACATCGGAGAACATGAATATATCCGGTAAAATTAACCTTCATCAATTTTTTCCAAAATCTTGGGGAATCGTTATTCCATTAAATACAACTTTGAAGCGGAACCAAAGTCGTCCTAAATATTTTTCTGGTGAAGATATTCTTGTGGATCCAAATAATACCCCCGATTCTATTATGTCAATCAGCGAATCAATTTCATTAAGTACATCCATCAAGAAGTCGGGTAAATCCGATAACCGATTTATGAAATATACGGTGGACAATATGTCGCTATCTCTCAGCGCGAGCCAATCTCGCTCCTCGGATGTGACGTATGAAGAAAAATGGTCAGAATCCTATACCGGAAAATTCTCGTATAATATTCCTTTTGGGCGAAATAATTATTTTAAACCATTTAAATGGGCAAGTGATATTCCATATTTCGGAAAATCTTTTAGTGATTTTCAATTATTTTATACGCCATCTTCGTTTAAAACCGGATTGAATTTGAGTGAAAGTCTAAAATGGAGTCAGCCAAGATTTGGGGATAGAACTCCTGAGAATTATAATTTTGGTTTAAGTCGAAGTATGAATCTAGATTATAAATTGACCAATGGATTGGCCGCAAAATATTCTTGGGGCGGTGAAAGTAAAATGAATGATTTTCGAGGATATGCTTGGACAGCCTTGAGAGATCTAAACCCAGGCACTGTTACAACAACAACAGAAAGTTTTAACTCAACTTTTAATCCTGGTATTATGAAATGGTTAAAACCATCATTTAACTACACAGCAAATTTTCGTTGGAGTGATGATTTAACTCGTGAGGGGCAGGATATTAGTACGCAATTACGTTTTGGTTCAAACTTCTCAATTTCGCCTATCCAAATTGTGGAATTAATTTATAAACCAACATCATCGTCACAAGGAAAATCAGGTAGTCGATCTCGTGGAAGTCGTTCTCGATCTCGTAGTTCCAGTCAAAAAGAAGAAAAGTCTGAATCCAAAAAACAATCTGGAAAACTGAATCCACTAAAATGGGTTCATAGTCTTTTCAAAAAAATTAATCCTATTTCGTTGAGTTATACAGAAACGTTGAATCGTTCTGCAAAACAGGTGATAGGAGATATTCCTTCTGGATATAAATTTGGGTGGCTACCGGAACATGGACTCGAACAATCTTCCCAAATTGGAAGTAATCTTGGAACGTGGGATCATAAACGAGACGGGTCGATTCGAAGTGGTTTAAAGCTTAGTCGAAATTTGACGGTGAGTTCCAGTTTTGGTCAAAATTTCTCAACAAATAGAACCAGCTCAGGTGTAGAACAACTTGCCATGACACGAGATTATTTTTCATATGGTGACTTATTGGAAAATGGATTGCCAATTCCAGGATGGAGTTTTCGCCTAAGCGGATTGGAAAAATGGCCCGTTATTAAATGGATTGCAAAGTCAGCTTCCGTTGAACATGTTTATTCAGGGAAAGAAACTCGCGCTTGGCAATTTGAAGATTTTTCACCAGATCAAATGAACTTTTTGAATTTTGGCACTTTTGCGGAAGATTATAAAGACAATGAAAGGTCTTCTAGAATCAATCGAAATTTCTCGCCACTCCTTGGTTTAAATATGACATTGAAGAAAAATATTTCTGTTAGTTTTAGACATAATCGAAATAAGTCGTTGGACGAATCTCCCACTGGGCTCACTATCCATAAAGATAATAGTTATACATCCACAGCAACATATACTCACCGTGGTGGAATGATTCTCCCAATTCCATTTTATGGCGATTTGAATCTAAATAATACCATGGGTTTTACCCTAAATTTTGACTTGAATGAAAGTCAAGAAGAACGATCAGGTGATAAAGTGAATCTGGAAGTGGGTTCCTTTTCAGAAAGTTGGAAGGCTGGACTACGTGTCACATACCAGTTTTCCACAAAAGTTAGCGGGGGTCTTAGATATGAATATCGGGAAAGTAATACCCGTACCACGGGACGAAAAATTGATCGAGATTTTGGATTTGATGTAAACTTGGCTATATCAGGATAATATGAAAAAAATATTTTTAATGATTACAATACTGGGGTTTGTTAGCCTCTGTTCCGGTTGTAAATCAGATATCCCGATATTTGATGAGACTCGCGCTTTTGCTTATTTGGTTCGTCAGTGTGATTTTGGTCCCAGGAATCCTGGATCTGATGGATATTATGCATGCCTCGAATATATCAAAACTGAATTGGATCAATCCGCAGATGAGATTATTTTGCAAGATTTCTCTTATCAAGAACAGCGAAATAATAACAAATATGAATTACAGAATGTGATTGCGCGATTTAATCCTAATGCTGATTTTCAAACAGTTATTTCTGCTCATTGGGATACGCGTCCTTGGGCAGATCAAGACAAGAATCAAGGCAATAAAAAATCGCCGATTTTAGGGGCAAATGATGGCGCCTCCGGTGTTGCAGTTTTATTAGAATTGGCTAAAATTTTGAAAGAAAATCCACCGAATATTGGTGTAAATCTTGTCTTTTTTGATGGGGAAGACATGGGCATTCCTGGCGAGAATAATACTTATTGTCAAGGGTCGCAATATTTTGCAAAGAACCTTCCCATTCCGAAACCGAATGAAGCCATTAATTTGGATATGGTTGGGGATAAACAATTGGTAATTCCCATTGAACGATATTCTCTGGAATATCATCCTAAACTTGTTCGATATCTTTGGGACCGCGCTCGCGATATGGGTTTAGATGCATTTATTGGGCGAGTAGATTATGCAATTTATGACGATCATGTTCCGTTGTATGAAATGGCTGGAATTCCAGCCATTGATATTATTGACTTTAAATATCCCAATTCATACGCAAATTTTTGGCACACTCAACAAGACATCCCTGAAAATTGTAGTAAAGAAAGTTTAGAGCAAGTTGGGAAATTAATGTTGGATTATATTTATAATAGAGAGGGGCAAAACTGGGGTAATGATTAATGACCTTTTTACCTAAATTTGACACTATGCGTTTCCATAAATTATTAATAATTGGCCTAGTTTTTTGGGCGTGTTCGGGCCCAGAAAATTCACCGGATGAAATTCCTGTTTCTAATAAACAATTCACATTTCATCAAAATCTAAACCAACTTTATTTTGGTGCCAGTGTAGATGAATCTTATGACGCTGAAAACTTGTCTAAAGTTACAATTTATTGGTTTGGTACCAGTCGCGGAAATGCGATTGATACATTAGTTTTATGGGACAATGGAACCCATGGAGATATTCTTTCTGGTGATCTTTTATGGGGATTGAAAATATTGAACGATTCAAGCAATATTTCGAATGTACTTGGGGATGATTCAGGATTTGTTTATTTAGATTATATTGCAGTTTACCAAACTCAATCTATCGCGGTTGCTGATTCTTTTAATATTGGGAATATTATTCCAAGAATAGTCAATATATCAGCACCGGATACAATTGTTCGTCCGTCTGATGAAACTGTGGCGCTCCAATTGGTTTCTGCAGAAGTTTTTGATGCAGACGGTTTAGAAACAATAAAATGGGTGGGTTTCACATCTTATTATGTTGAAGGTGATTCCATGATGAATAAAGGGGATTATATCTATCTTTATGATGATGGGAGCGATGTTATTTTATATCCACCAAATTTCACCAGTGGAGATGATGTTAGCGGTGACGGAATTTATAGTTTTAGAATTCCAATTTATGGAACAGGATTCACAGACCCTGATTTTCAGACGAAAGCCGGGTCATTTACATGGCGTTTTAGTACGCAAGATGCTTCAAATGAATACAGTAAAACAATCGAATATGATATCATCATTCAGTAAATATTTTCTATTAACCTTAATGGTGACTCAATTGATGGGGCAAAGTAATACACCAACTCGATTTGCATTGAAAACCGTTATCCAAGACACTTTTTTGACTGAGGGTCTTAGTAGCAATATTGTTGCAGAAATTCGAACTTTAGGCGATTCTCTTACTTGGCTCGGGACAGGACAAGGGTTAGCGCTTCATGACGGTCACAGAATTTTTGCCTATCAAACATCTGCAGATTCATTAAAGGATGGTCAATTTACAAAGCTTGTTCCTCAAGGAGGAATTCCAGCCATTGCAGTTATGGGTGATACCATGGCTGTTGCATATTCCGGCGATAATGGAAATATCCAAGTAGGATACGGGGTAACCCTGACTTATGATGCTCAGGATACATCTGGAATAACTTGGACTTATTTAAAACAGCCCGTTGATAATGTGGCGGATACATTGAAACCTTTTGGGGAAGGATATTATCGTCAATTACCTGTTACGGTTCCAGAAGCAAATGTGACGTATGATGCAGATTTATCTGGTGATTTTTTATGGACCGCCAGTTGGGCTGGGGGACTTAGACGTTATCATTTAACAAAAAGAGCCTGGGAAAATGTTCCCATGCCCATGGATGGGCAAGATTCATTATCTTTATGTGAAGGTTTTGATGAAACTACTTCTGATGGAAAATCCGTTCTACCGGGTTATTATTTAAATCCGAGAGATCCAGGAGATGGTGGGAATCATAATCACAAAGCGTTTTCTGTGATTGCTTATGGTGATACGGTTTGGGTTGGTACGGCCAATGGAGTGAATAAAGGTATCATGATTGTTGAAGTCAATGAAGTCAGTCCTGGCATTTTTGAAATATTAAATTGTATCGAATGGGAACATTATTCTTATCCGGATGATGGTCTTGCTGGGAATTTTGTGGTGGGATTAGCCAAACAGTTATGGAATGGACAAATTACAATTTGGGCAGCATCACTTTATGCGGATAAACCAGGAGAATCGCGAGGACTCAGTTATACTAGAGATGATGGCGTCACTTGGAATACCACATTATTGAATGAACGTGTTTACAATGTAACAACAAAAGATTCATTGGTTTTTGCATCCACTTCTTCAGGGCTTTGGAAAAGTCATGATGGTGAAAATTGGGCAAAATATAGTGCTGCAATTGATACGGCATTTTTAGCGCACCAGCAAATTTTGACAGACTTAGTTTATACATCAAGCTTAGATGAACGTGACACAATCCCTAAACTTTGGATTGGTACTTCAGACGGAGTGGCATTGTCTTCTGATATTCATGGTGCAAGTTGGTCCATTTTTCAAACTGAGTATGACACAACAGAAGTCTATGCATATCCCAACCCTTTTTCACCGTTGAGTCACAATCAATTGAACGGTGACGGATATGTACGATTTCATACTGGAGAAGTTTATAATACAGAAATCATTTTAGATATTTTTAATTTTGCCATGGAAAAAGTTTATTCTGAAAATTTCAATCTAAATAAATTTCGGGGAGCCGTAAAATGGAATGGTCGAGGTCAAACGGGTGCTCTTGTTTCCAATGGTGTTTATTTTGCCCGAATCAATTTTGCTTATTCAGCCAATAATTCTCCCAAGGATTTTTGGACAAAAATTATTGTGGTTAAATAATGAAAAAATTTCTAATCAGTATTTGTTTATTTTCTATTCTTATCGGTCAAGATTGGGGCTCACAACCCGGTGGCTTTTTGCGAATGGGCATGACGGCTCGATCCATCGCAATGGGCAGTGGTTTTACAGCAGAAATGGATCTCAGTTTTGCAACATTTCACAATCCAGCTTGGGCTGCTTTTTTGACTCATCGCCAAATTGGGAGTTCCTATTCAAATCTATCTTTAGATCGACGAGTCGCTGGGACAAGTATTGCAATGCCTTTGCCTCCAACCGCAGGCGTTGGGATTGGATGGGTTTATGCTGGCGTTACAGATATTCAGGGTCGATATAGTACGGGTATGAAATCATCCATGATGCAAACGGGTGAAAATGCGATTTATTTTACATTCGCACAAAGAATTTTAAATTGGATATCATTTGGAGCGAATGTAAAAATTCTCCGATATGATCTTCCCATTACCGAATCTGATCAATTAACCGGCTCAGGAATTGGTTTTGACATTGGCCTTTTAATTAAAACGGGAAAATTCAACACGATTGGAATTACTATTCAAGATTTGAGTTCAAATTACCAATGGGATACGGGAGATGTCTATGCCGAAGGTCGATTGTATAAAGATGAATTTCCAACTATTTATAGAATCGGATCTCGACTCAATCATAAAGGATTAATTGTGGTTGGAGATATAGGACTCATTACTGATCATGAATCTTATACAGGAATCATACCAAGGTTGGGTGTGGAGTATGGATTCTTAGAACAATATTATTTCCGTGGTGGATATGGCAATGGTCGGAAAGCGTTTGGAGTCGGCTATGAATATGGATTGTTTAAACCCCATGATTCCTATATCGATTACGCTTTTTCTATGGATTGGGCAACTCAATCGGCTCATACAATTTCGTATGCATTCCGTTTTTAAAATTTTTCTAATTCTCCTTTTTCCTTTATACGGAATTGGAACACAATTTTTAGTTTTACCTGTAAATGCGGAAGAATTGAGTCTGGGAAATCATCCCACTATTTTGGGAATAAAATCAGGGAATCCAGCACTCTATTCGGCACCTGAACTTCACCCCGATTTTTCGGTGAGTCGTGGACTTTGGCTTGGGGATGTTACTTTAACTCATTTGAGTTATGCACAAGTATTAAAGTCGAAGAAAATATTTCATATCAGTGCAAAATATTCTGGAATTTCTGATTTAGAATTCAGAGAATCGGTTCCACAAGATGACGCATTTTCTACATTTTCTTCTTATGGGATATTGTTGAAATCGGGGCTTTCTATCCAACGGGAAAATCAAAAATTTGGTCTCTCTCTCTCTTTTATTTCAATGGGATTATATACGGATGTGTCTTCGGGCTTGGGACTGAATCTCGGATATGCCTTGAATTTAAAAAATGGGTTTACCTTTGGAGCCACAATTAAAAATTTAGGAAAAATGTCAGAATTATCCAGTGGGTCACCTATTTTACCTATTTGTGTGAGTGGTGGACTTTCTAAAAAAATAACATTCAATGAATATCACAATACGCTTTACGGATCCGCAGATTGGAATCAGGTTTCGGATGCAGTAAAAGTTTATTTAGGGAACCAGTTTCGGTGGAATCAATTAAGTATAATGAGTGGTTTTTCCTCTTCAAAAAATGTAGTTGAAACATCTGGTGGATTCGGGGTGCAAATTAGCCGTTACCAAATCACATATGGGATCAAATTTGGATCTCAAAATCTGGGTATTCCTCAAACAATTTCGTTTCAATTCCAACTCCCATGACAAAAAAGAAATTTCAATTTCCGATTAATTATATTCTGATTGGTTTCATCGTTATTCTTCTGATTTTTCTTAGGCAGATGGATCAGCGGGTAACTGTATTAGAAAACCAAATTGTGACAGTTGAAAAAGTGGACGTGGTCAAAAAAGAAGAGAAGGCCCATAAAATTTCGCCGGAAGTTCCACCTCCAACCATGAAAGGTAAAATCGCAATTATCATTGATGATTTCGGATATCGGAACGATGATGTTTCAGATGGGTTTTTAGCGTTAAATGCAAAATTGACCTATGCCATAATTCCGGGACATGAACACAGTAAATCTTTTGGGGAAATGGCCGTAAAAAAAGGATTTGAAGTTATTGTCCATATGCCTTTAGAAAATCTTGCAAATAAGGGTGGCGAAGATTCATTTGTATTAACAACATCCATGAAGAGTGAAACGATTCAAGAAAGAGTTCGGACGGCGTTGAATCAAATCCCTATGGCAATTGGAATGAATAATCATCAAGGATCGAAAGCATCGGCTGACCAACATGTCATGTCCAATGTGGCGCGGGTTATTAAGGAGCGAAAATTATTTTTTGTGGATAGCCGAACTACGGCTGAGACCGTTGCCGAATCAACAATGGAAGTTTTTAATGTTCCTACAACTCGTCGAAATGTGTTTTTAGATAACGTTGATGATGAAGGAAAAATATTAGCACAATTGATTGAATTGGTTGAAAAGTCAGATAAATTGGGCTCAGCAGTTGGAATTGGTCATGTAAAACCAAATACATTAAAAATTTTAAAAGAACATATTCCTATATTGCAACGAAAGGGATATCAATTTGAATTTGTTTCAAACATGCTACATTAACTAACCTTTAACAAATTTTTACCTTCGAGTAAACTCCAATTTTAGTCTAAATTCAAGACAACACATTTAGTAAAACATAACTATCAGGAAATCGATAAATCAGAGATCGATTCAAAAGCCAAATGAGATTTTTACCTTTTTTATTATTTACAATAATTCTTCAAGCGTCCAATGCCAGAATTATGACGTACAATTTATTAAATTATGAGGATGACAATAGTCGAGAAGATGACTATATTGCCATCTTAGAATTGATTGAGCCAGATTTAATTATTGCCGAAGAAGTTATTGGGCAAAACGGATTCAACCATTTCAAATCGGATGTTCTTGATGTTTTTGAACCAAATGAATGGTCCGCCGCTACGTTTACAAATCAAAGTGCACAGCAGGATATTGCTCTCTACTATAAGCACAGCGAATTTTCATTTTTGAGCACATCTATTATTAATACTGCATCTTCTTCCGGATTGAGAGATGTACCTGAATTTGTCATGATTCATGAATCTTCAGCAATTGAATTCAATGTTTATGGTGTTCACTTAAAAGCAAGCTCTGGAAGTGATAATGCATCTCAACGATTGAATGAGGCAACCGTTCTTCGATCTTATTTAAATGATCTAAGCGAAGGAAGTTATTTTATGGTTGCAGGCGATTTTAATATTTATTCTAATTCTTCAACGGAAGAACCTGCCTTTGATATGCTTACAGGCGATGCCAGTGACAATGATGGAAGATTGTTTGACCCAATTGACCGTATTGGCCCGTGGCATAATAATAGTTCTTATTCAGATGTGCATACCCAATCTCCCAGAACCACAAGTTTTGGAGGTGGCGCCAACGGTGGAATGGATGACCGATTTGATTGGATCTTTGCTTCGTCTTCAATATTAGATTCTGAATCCGATATGCGCTATGTAGAAGATACTTATTGGGCCGTTGGGAATGATGGAAACCATTTTAATAATGCCATTAATAATGGGAATAATTCTTCTGTAAGTGATGCTATCGCAGATGCACTACACGATGCATCTGATCATTTACCGGTCTATATGGATGTGTGGTTTGATGATTTGGTTTATAATGATGCAGGTATTGTGATTACAGAGATTATGCCGAATCCATCAGCAGTATCAGATTCTTATGGTGAATGGTTTGAAATTTTAAATACCACAGATACGGTGATTAATATAAATGGTTGGACAATCAAGGATGCCGGAACTGATAATCATACCATTTCTAACGTTGACTTGTCGGTTCCAATCTTGCCGGGAGACTTTTTTGTTTTTGCTCGAAATGCAGATTCAACTTTAAATGGCGGTGTTGTAGCAAATTATGAATACAGCAACTTTTTACTCTCAAATAGTGATGATGAAATAATTTTAACAGACCAAACCGGTGCCATCGTGGATGAGGTTCGTTATACAAATTCGTGGGATTTTGGAAACGGAGCATCCATGGAAATCCATGATCTTAATTCTAATAATAATGAAAGTGAAAATTGGTTTGAAGCAACGTTATCCTACGGCAATAGTGATTTTGGAACACCGGGAACATTTTATGATGGATCACTTTCTACCAAAAATGGACTTTTTATTCCAACTCAATTTGAATTGCTTCCACCTTATCCCAATCCATTTAATCCAAGTACTTCGATTCGGTTTGAAATTAAGGATGAGATAAAGGATGCTGTTTCTCTATATGTATATGATATTACTGGTCGTATTGTTGAAACATTTTTGAATGGTGAAATCGTACATTCGGGTAGCTATGAATTTCTGTGGTACGCTCAAAATCAGGCGAGCGGAATCTATTTTATTCAACTTTCGGATGGTTCCAGAACATTTACCCAAAAAGCGATTCTAATTAAGTAATGAAGAAAGCCCTGTGCCTTGTTTTTACTTTTTGTCTTGCAATGGGCCAAGGAAGGACCCCTTATAAAATCCAATTTGCTGCCGATGAATTTGATAAATACACATCTGTAGGAAACTTAGGAATGACCATTACCAATTATGGAATTTTGGGAAATGGGTGGAACCGAATGGAGGATGGAAGTATTCATCCTTCGTGCGAATATAAACAACATACAGAAATTGGTAGAGAACAGATTGAGCATTTTTCCTATGCTGCATTATGGGTTGGCGGTATTGTGAACGGTCAGCGTCGTGTTTCAACCGCCATTGTGGATGGTGTCTTTGATTCTGGCGATGAAGGTTTTGAATTGTTTGCAGAATCACCGATCACAATTAGGTCTTCAATTTCATCCACAACTCAAGATTCCATGGCAAAATATTATTCTCCCGGGGCAATCTCTCACCAAGATATGATTACCGATTTTAAAGATTATGGTGATTCTCCTGGGGATAATCTTGGAATTCAGGGTCACTCACCTATAGGGCTGGATATTCATTTGGAATCTTATGCTTGGAATTACTCTTATGCTGACGCATTTGTTATCTTGAACTATACGTTTAAAAACGCTTCCAATGATACCATTAAAGATCTCTATGCCGGGATTTGGGCAGACCCTTCAATCGCAAATTTTAATTACACAGATATTTATACCCCTGGAGGCGGATTCACATGGTACGATAATCTGAATGGGTTTGATGAAACAGAGGATGATGCAGAATTCAAAAGGGATATTGCATATCAATATGATACTGATGGTGATGATGGCTGGGCCGAATCCTACCTTGGTATGTCGGCCTTGGGAAGCAATGTGCCCTACAATTATTTAAATACAAATTATTTTCAATGGGTTTGGACAAATTCAAACAATAGTGATTATCCTGCTTACAGTATGCCACTGACAGATGAAGAACGATATGATAAAATGTCTTCATCTGTTTCCAAAGGCACTGGCCCTGATTATACATCCGAAGGTTACCCTGCCGCTGAAAATAGTTGGATGTTTTTATTGTCTGCAGGCCCAACAGGATCTGAACCAAATGCAGACACTACTTCCTGGACATTAGCCCCGGGTGATTCCTGCAGTATTGCCTTTACGGTTGTTTGTGCGTTATGGACACCGGGAATTGGAGGCAATTCTAATGCCCAGCGTGGAAATTTACATGTGAATTATGATTGGGCACAAAAAGCCTATGACGGGGAAGATAAAAACCGGAATAACCAATTAGATGAAGGTGAAGATGGAAATAGCAATGGTGTGATTGATCGTTATATCCTTCCTGCGCCACCGCCGTCTCCTAATATGGAAGTAGTAGTTGAATCGGGAAAGGTGACAATTTATTGGCAGGATGGTGCAGAATCTTTTTTAGATCCAATCAGCCAGGAAGCGGATTTTGAAGGATATCGGATTTATGGTGCACGGAAAACTGCGAATGATGAATTAGGAGAATTTTCTTTATTATTAGAAACTGATCTCAAAAATAATATTGGCTACAATACAGGGTTTTCAACGATTCAGATCACAGATCAATTTGGTGAAGCGGATAGTGTGTTGATTAATAACACTTATTATCAATATAAATTTGAGAATGCAAATATCAAGGATGGATGGTTAAATTACTACGCTGTTACAGCCTATGATCAGGGAGATCCTGATGCAAATCTTGCAAGTTTGGAAAGTTCAATTTATTCAAATCGGGTGTATGTGTTTCCTGGGATTCAAGCATCAAATGAGTCAAATTGGACAGGTGAATTATCAGTTTATCCTAATCCTTATAAAGGTCAAGCTTTATGGGACGGATATGGAAGCCGAAGCAAAATGCTCTGGTTTCGCAATTTGCCACAGAAAGCTGAAATCAGAATTTTTTCTCTGGCAGGCGATTTAGTTGATATTATTGATCATGATGAAACATACAATGGTTCAGATATTGTTAATATTGATGAACAAAAAAATCCACTTTTAGCTGGAGGAGAACACGCTTGGGATTTGATTACCATGCATGACCAAGCAACTGCAACAGGTCTTTATCTTTTTACAGTTGAAGATAAGAACTCTGGACAGGTCAAGGAAGGGAAATTCCTGATCATTAAATAAAACAAAGGAGAAGCAAATGAAACAAGCGATAATACTATTTTTAGCACTGGGAATGCTATTTGGACAAGTGGATTATGAATCACAGATTCAAACCATATTCAATAGCAATTGTACCAGTTGCCATACGGGAAATTATAATGGTGGTTTAGATCTTACATCCTATGATAATGTTATGGCGGGTGGGACCAGTGGAGCAGTAATTGTACCAAGTGACCACGGTAATAGCATTTTGTGGCAAAAAGTAAATTCGGGCGTCATGCCTCCGGGAACCAATCCTGACTTAAATACTAGTGAAGTAAGTCTTATTGCCGATTGGATTGACGAAGGTGCCTTGGAAACACCAGCTGTGGATGTTACAGATTTGTTTCTCAGTGAATACGCAGAAGGTTCAGGCAACAACAAATACCTTGAAATATATAATGGAACCGGTGCTTCTGTGGTTTTAACAAATTATCAAATAGCGCAAGCCGTAAATGGAGGTGGATGGCAGTATTATCACACATTTACAACTGGAACTTCTATTGCTGACGGTGATGTGTGGGTGATAGCTACAGACCAGGCTGATGCATCTATTCAAGCAGCCGCAAATGAAATTTTACCTTATCCCAGCGTCGTTCATCATAACGGAAATGATGCTAGGGGATTGATTTCAATTTCCGGAACAGATACAACTTGGATAGATATTATCGGTGACCCAAATAATGATCCCGGTACAGGCTGGGATGTGGCCGGTGTTACAAATGGTACCCAGGACCATACTCTCGTCCGAAAATCCACCGTTACCAGCGGTAATACGGATTGGTCAGTTTCGGCAGGTACCACAATGGATAATTCTGAGTGGATTGTACTGGATCAGGATACCTGGACTTATGTTGGTTCACATCCGCATGCTGAACTGGAAGGTCCAGTTCCACCCACTATTAGTAGTATTGTCATCGAACCTTCGTCTCCCACGGAAGCAGATGATGTAACAGTATCAGCAGCTATCACGGATGATGGAACCATTGCCAGTGCAACATTGACCTATAACACAGGATCAACTGACGCTGATGTTACCATGTCCAACACAACGGGTGATACCTATACAGGAGCCATACCGGCTCAGACGGCTGGTATAACGGTTACATTTTCAATCACTGCTGTAGATAATGATGACAGTACCACCACATCCACTGAGTCTTCTTATTTGGTGAATCCAACAGGTGGTGAGATTACTGCAATTTATGATATTCAATATACAACAGATTCATCAGGAGACTCGCCTTTGAATGGACAGACAGTCACCATCAGCGGTATTGTAACAGCTGAATTCTGGGGCAGTAGCAGTAACCGTTATTTATACGTTCAAGATGCGGAAGGGCCCTGGAACGGGGTTGTCTGTTTTGAATACGATGGTTGGGACATCTTTGATTTCTCATCATCCGCAGGAATGGTTCATTCTGTGGCTGAAGGGGATAGCGTGACTATTACCGGAACGGTGGAAGAGTACTATAACTTGACCGAACTCGCTAGTATTACTTCAGTTATCGTTCATGGTCCAGCTGTCAATATGATCAGTCCAGCGGTTGTTACACCCGGGCAGATTATGACCGGAGGATCTGATGCAGAAGCGTATGAAGGATGTTTGGTAACGGTAGAGAACGTTACTGTAGATAATGAGGACCTTAATAATGGTGAATGGTCAGTTACAGATGGAACAAATTCTGTTCGTGTAGATGATATTTGGGATTATTATTATTTTCCTGAAACCGGACAGGCATTGGCTGGAGTTGCCGGTGTTATGACTTACACATATAGTGATGCGAAACTTGAACCCCGGTTGGCACGGGATGTGGTTGAACAGACAATCGAAATGGATTTTGGTGAGGGATTAGGACTTCAGACAATACATCAACCTAGATTACAACGCGTACAGCAGGTTCTATATAGTGATCTTATAAAATCGGGTGAAGATGAAGAATCAGATATCTCCTATATGTATGGTGATACAGTAACTATAGAAGGTATCGTAACCATGCCGTCAGGCTTAAGTTTTGCCGGTGTTGGTGTGAAATTCATTTTTGCGGATGTAAATGGCGGTCCTTGGAGCGCAATTTTGTCTTATGATCCGGATAGTTCTGCTTTCCCGGTTCTCTTTGAAGGAGATTTGATTGAAGCGACTGGATACATTTATGAATATTCCACGGGCCCCGCAAATATGACCGAACTATTCATTGTTGCACCTATCAATATTATTGACTTCGAACAGCCTTTACCTGCTGTAGATACGGTTAGTACAGGTGATTTACTCTGGCCAACGGAAGCAGAACAGTGGGGTAATGTCATGGTTCGTATTGAAGATGGTGTTGTAACTAATAATGATCTTCAGTATGAAGTTTTTGCTGTAGACGATGGTACAGGATCTGTCCTAGTGGATGATGATTCTGACAGTATAGCAGCTTATTTTGAAACCGTAGGGCCACCTCCTGTGGGCTCGCTGGTACAATCTCTGGAAGGATGGCTCTACCATCACTATGGTAGCAATGCTGATTCTACGGCCTACAAGCTCTGCCCTCTTTATGTGGAAGATATTGAATTTGGTTCAGGTCCGCCATCTATAACGGAATTGTCCCGGGAACCCTGTGCTCCAACAGCCAGTGATAATGAAGTAGCTGTTTCCTGTGTGATCTTAGATAATTCTACGATTTCCGAAGCGCTGGTGTATTATTCTGTGGATGGAGGTGACTATGTTTCTGTTGCAATGACTTCAGCTGATGATTCCACTTTTACAGGTGTTATACCTGTGGCTAATACTAATACGGTATACTATTATATCACAGCAACGGATGATGGTGCAGACCAGTCCGAGGCAAAAACTAGTGTATATCCAAATAATACTGATCATGACCAGCTTGGATTCCATGTATCAGATAATCTAACAATAGGCATGGTTCAGGAAACTCCCTGGCCATCAGGAAATACATTGTATGAAGGTTGTACTGTAACACTCACGGGTGCTGTAACTGCTGACACAGCTCAGTATACCAGTGGCTATAGTTCCTATGCATTTCAGGATGGTACGGGACAATGGAATGGTCTGGTATTTGATACTGAAGAAATGGCAATAGTCACCCGTGGAGATGAAGTCTCAGTGACTGGTTTGGTCACTGATAATGACCCTGATTGGATATTTAAATTTGGTGGCAACACGCGCCTTATTAATGCAACGGTCTCAGTAACATCAACTGGAAATGATTCTCCTTCTCCAACAGGGGTCTCTGCAAGCGATCTAGCACAGACAGCCGAAGAAGTGGAATCCTATGAAGGTGTTTTAGTCAAGCTCGAAAATGTGACTGTATCATCGGTGAATTCTTATGATTGGTCCATAACGGACGCATCTGGCATGGAAGCCTTGATTGATGAAGATATGGGGACAATGGGCGCAGGCATTGCCATGAGTGAACTTGTTGAAGGGCAGGAGTTATCCTATATCATGGGAATCTTCAATTACAGTTTTGGGACTTACAAAGTTCAAATTCGTGATGTGGCAGATATAGGTACTACTGTTGGTATTGATGATGATGTAAAAGTAAATCCTTACGAGTATGCACTCCATGATAATTTCCCTAATCCATTCAACCCTGAAACTCAGGTCCGGTTTACTCTTGGAGCCCAAGAAAATGTCAAATTGGTGATTTATGATATCATGGGTCGTCAAGTAAGGACACTTGCTAACGGTGATTCTTTTAATTCCGGATTCCACGTATTGAATTGGGATGGAAGGGATAACGTAGGCGAGAAAGTTGCTACAGGCATGTACATTTACCGGATCAAGGCCGGTGATTTCATCGCAGATAAGAAGATGCTTTTAGTTAAATAACTTATAAAAAAAGGGCGGGAGAATAATTTTCCCGCCCTCAGCCAATCCACATGCGCCTTTACACTTTAATATTTTCATTATTTTTAATTATCAGTTTATCCTGTAATCGGTGGGAATATGATGACCCATCTATACAAGTTGAATCTATTTCACCCCAAACACATTTAAGCTTAGTCGCATTAGATACTATTTGGGTTGCACCACAAATAGACCAAAATGGAGATACAACAATATTTTATATTGTTGATTATTTTGATTCATCCTTTGTGATTATTGATTCCATTTGGATGATTGATTCAACCAACCAAGACAACTCCTATTGGGTGTATGACACAAGCAATTTTATGTGGTGGGGGACGGATCTTGCTGATGAAGATCATGGTATTGAAACAATTTCACTTTTTGATACATCGGCATTTCATACAATCACAACGAGTAAACAGGAATTAAATTGGTGGGGTGATGACCCAGATGGTGATATTGTGGGGTATTATTATCGATGGAATACTGATTCTGACTGGATATACACTGAAAACGAAGGTGGAATATTTTATGTCCCAATTAGAACAGAATTAGATATTTTTTCATTTGAGATAAAAGCAGTGGATAATGAAGGGAATGAAGATAATACACCAGCAAAATTAGTTGTGCCTATCCAAAACACATCCCCACAAATATTATTTCGATATTTATCAAATCCACAAATTTCCGATATTGGGAGCGATACAAGTTTTACATTTCCAACTCGAACATTTGTCTGGGATTTAAATGATCAGGATGGCAATGAAACAATTACTGATATTTTTTATACATTAAATGATACTTGTGATACCTGCTGGACTCGTTTGCCTGGGGATATTAACAGTATTACCTTAACCAATTTAGACCCGGGAATAAATTCAATATATTTAAAATGCAGAGATATTGCTGGGGCAGAAAGTGATAAAATCCAATTTCCCGATTCCACAATGCCGGACAATGCTCAAGTTTGGTGGGTAAAACCATTGATTGGCGATGTTCTTATAGTAGATGATTACCCATTAGATAATTCGAATAATGCACTCAACTGGTATGGCAGCATGATGGACACCCTTGTTGGAGAAGATGGATACTCTATTTGGGAGATAGGTGATGAATTGCCTTATTCAGCGACAGACCTTTCAGCAAACCTGAATTATTTTAAACATGTGGTTTGGTTTGCCGCATACAATAATACTGCTTCTGCAAATGATACCTATAACGCTGCAGAGGCTAGCCTAATCAATTTTATCATGGGTGGTGGAAATTTATTTATTAACACTATCGATTTTGAAGATACAACATTTACATGGTTCCCACTAGATTCTCTGATAACCTTAAATCCCAATGGCCGCCTTTATACGGGGCGGGTCATCGAAAGCCCCATTGATACATCCTTGAATCTTTCCGTATCTCATTTGATCGCCGTTAGAGTAAAGGGATTCTGGCCCGATGAATCTGAATTTGAATCAGTGACGGAATTATACCAAATGGCTGACCCACAAAACACTGACGCTTGGACAGGGAACCCAACCATTTGTAGTATAGGTCAGTACCGTGTATCACCTACAGAATTATCTGGTAAGGTCGTCATGATGACTTTACCGCTCCATGATGGATATCGTCCAAAGTTGAATGGTAATGGATCTTCCATAAAACTATTTCAATACCTTTTTGAAGAGGAATTCATCGAATGAGAATCTATCTTTTCTTTATCTTTTCTTTTTCACTTTTCTCTCAGGAATTGGGAACATTATCGGGTACAATTAAAGATGCCAAAACTGGTATGGAATCTCCAGGTGTAAATGTGATGGTGAAAGGGACCTATTATGGTGCCGCCACTGATTTGAATGGAAATTTTAATATTCGCAATATTTCACCCGGAAGTTATGATATTGAAGTATCCATGATTGGGTACAAAGTGATTTTGAATACTGGTGTAAAAATAGTTGCTGGTAAAACAACAAAAATTGATTTTGAACTAGAAGAAACTGTTTTGAGTTTTGGGGAAGACGTTATTGTGATGGGCAAAAAGCCTCTCTTTGATGTGGATGAAACATCCTCTATGGCTCGGGTGAGACGTGAAGATATTGAAAATAAAGTTGTCTCTAGTGTTGAAGATATTCTAGCTGAACAAATCGGTGTTACAACCCAAGATAATGAGATTCATATTCGGGGCGGACGTATTGACGAAAGTATGTTTATGGTGGATGGATTCTCAGTCAAAGATCCATTATCCGGTTATTCAGGAAATTTGTTTGTGAATGCGGATGCTATTGAAGAATTAGAAATTATTACGGGTGGATATAGTGCTGAATATGGCCAAGCCATGTCCGGTATTATAAATATAAAATTGAAAGAGGGGCGTGACCATTATGAGGGCGCTGTGAAAATTGCCAGTGACCGATTCTTGAAAGATAATTTTAAATCAGATAGAATCGAATTTAATTTGGGTGGACCGGAACTCTTTTTCCAAACATTACCGGGATTGATAGGCAAAGATCTTCCCGGACGATTCTCATTTTTTATTAATGGATATGGAAAAATGTATGATGGGAATTTGCCTATCGCTTCAAAATTATATCCTCACCGGTATTGGTCATCAGATTTGATTTCGGAAGAAGATTCCGACTCTTTTATGGAAAAATTAGCTCCTCGGGAAAATAATGATTGGCATTTACTTTATAAAATGACTTGGGAATTAACACCCCAAAAGAAATTTTCGGCCTCATATGATGCATCCATGAATATCAATCAGGGATATTATATGCCCCGGGCATTTGCATCCACCTATTTCCCCTATCGTTATATGGAAATTTTGGATTATTATAATACCATCACTCGGGATACTCGTTTGATTAACATGAATTGGACCCATACTTTCTCTCCAAAATCATTTTATGAATTTACTTTTGGGAAATTTACTACCATGGAACACAGTTCAGTTCAAGACCTTCCATGGACAGATTATAAAGAAAGGTTAGATCTTGAGCCTATTAATTATAATCTGGATAATGTGAATCATGATGGCAATGTCCATATCACTTACGGGGACAAATTTTATGACACCGGTTTCGCGCCGGAATGGTATGACCTTTCCAGTGAAAATACACGAATGGATTTGGATTGGACTTATCATACAGAAACTCGCCATAAATTGAAAACTGGGTTTGAACACACCATTACAGAAATCCAAGTTTTAGATATTGATGAACCCTGGAGTGGCTCATCCGGTTTTGGAGCTAACTATGACAGTTACAATGCGAAAACTTATTTTGGTGCATTTTATTTTCAAGACAGAATCATTTTTGAAGGCATGACCCTAAACATTGGTTTTCGGAACGATTATTGGATTCCAGGACGATACGTAGAAAATGCGATTTCAGATACATCCAATATAATAATTACAGATGAAGCCCGAGTCAAATTTGAAGAGGAAACATTTGATTTTCCTTGGGCTGGAGATCCGTTTAAAATGAAAGCTCGCTTGAGTCCCCGATTTGGAATATCTCATCCGGTAACGGATAATGATGTCCTTTATTTTTATTATGGCCATTTTTCTCAATTACCCACCTTTCAATATGTGTACGCTAAGATTAATTCTAAATCTCAATCTACCTATCAGGTTTTTGGAAATCCAAATTTGAATCCTAAAACAACAGTTCAATATGAATTGGGTGTAAAACATCGTTTTAACGAAGATCAAGTTTTAGAATTGAAAGCATATTGGAAAGATATGTTTGATTATGAAACGTCTCAAACAATCAAACCGTCGAACCCGAAATATGCCCATTTGTCTTTCAGTATGTATTTCAATTCGGATTATGCCCGAGCTCGCGGAATCGAAGCTATATTAAAAAGTCGACTGTGGCAGAATTGGTTTGTAGATATGAATTTCAATTATAGTATTATTACAGGGAAAAGTTCATCACCCTTAGATAATCTTTTGGTGCAAGCTGGACAATTATCGGAAAAACCACTAGGTGAAAATTTTATGAGTTGGGATCGCCCATTTCATTTTTTCACCAATTTATCTTACAACCATCCAAAAAACTGGGGCGCTTCTGCTCGAATAGAATTTGAATCTGGAAGACGATATACTCGCTCAATTATTGATACAATTATTAATGTGAATGAAAAGGAGTATTATGAAGGACCTCGGGAAGATGACCGTCCTTATGCCTATGTAAGCACAGATGCTAAAAAGAATATGGATGTGAAATTATTTAAAACATTTATGGTTAGCCGATTCAAGATTAAATCTTATTTAGAAATTGAAAATGTTTTAAATCAGCAAATTCCGCGTCGTGTAAATCCTTATACTGGCAAAGGGTATGAGCCCGGTGAAATTTATGGATATAATTTAGCGAACAGTCCAAATCCAAACACAGACCCTTCCAGATATAATAAACCACGAACCATGGAAATGGGCATCCAAATCATCTTTTAATGAATCACGTATTCCACCTAATTTTTATTCAATTTATTGTCTTGTCTTTAGGATTGGGACAAAACTTGTTTCCAATTTTGGGCGGGCAACGGGCAGGAACATCCATATTCACTTTTTTAAATATTGGGGTGAGTGCTCGTGCTGTTGGAATGGGAGAATCGGTAGTCGCCCTTAATCAGGATGCTTCCAGCATTTATTATAATCCTGCAACAATTGCTCAATTAGATAAAACTGAAATTTATTTTTCACAAATCCAATGGCCGGCTGATGTGAATTACGATTATTTTAGCGCAACGCGACATATAAACGGGCAACATTATTTGGGGGTGAGTGCTGGAATTCTGCACATGGCACCCATGATGGAAACAACAGAATATCATCCTGATGGAACCGGAAATTATTTCACATTTCAGGATCGATTTTTTGGTTTAACCTATGGAGCAAAAATGACGGATCGATTCAGCTTTGGGGTAACGGTTAAACATGTGTCTGAAGATCTTGCCGATTTTGGTATGAGCGCTGTTTTAATAGATTTAGGTACATTTTATTGGACAGGTTATAAATCACTCCGGTTTTGTGCTTCCTTATCTCATTTTGGAAAACAAACTTCTCCAAGTGGTACGTTCAATAAACGGATTTTAGATCAAGGGTCTGGGGAAGAAATAGTTGAAATGACAGATTTTGAAAAATTTTCACCTCCGACCATGTTTAGAGTTGGAGCTGCAATAGATCCTATTGATAAGGTGAATCAACATTTAACCGTTTCTCTTCAATTAAATCATCCCGTGGATAATGCAGAATATATCGTGTTCGGACTAGAATATTCTTTCATGAAAATGTTATTTTTAAGGACGGGATATAAATCGAATAAAAATGAAGAAAACTTTACAATGGGTGCGGGACTTGTTGTCCCTATGGGACCTATAAAAATTCGAGTGGATTATGGGTATGCAAATTTTGAACATTTAACGGATCCAAAAAGATTTAGTATAGGATTCTCACTTTAATGAAATATCTTTTATCATCCATATTAATTTTTGGACTTTTCACAATTTCTTGCGTGGATCGGTTTGTGATTCCGGAAGATATTAATCAAAACCAAGGTGGTAGTTTTGGGGCGGGCGATACAACTTTTCTTCAATTGAATCCTGTATGGGATGCCAGTTATGGTCTCAATAAACCTATTGAAATTTCGATAGCTCAGGATGGCAGAATTTTCGTGGCGGATTCAGGATTGAATTCAATTCTCGTATTTGACCAAAATGGAAATTCGCCCTCCGGTTTTGATGGATTAAAAAATTTAACCGATGAGAATGGAAATTCAATTTCACCAACCGATGTCGATATTGATCAAAAAATGAATGTGTTTTTTATTAATGGCACTCAACAAATTTTTGTCTGGAATCAATATTGGAATGAGATTGGAATTAGTCAAGTTTCCGTCAGTGGACAATTTCATCATTTAGATTCAGGAACGGATTCAATAGTCTCGGCAGGAACAGATATTTGGTTATCTTTTCTAAATCATTCTGATTGGGAATTGGTCAGCACTGTTTTTTCTTCCAATTCCGAGTTGATTGATTCTTTATTAAATCCTCACGTTTTTTATGATGGTAGGGATGAAAAAAATATTCAAAAGGACATTTATTTTAGATCAACTGATTCTAGCAAATTTACAGGGTTGACGGCGCCAGCAAATGATGAAAACTTAATTTTTGTAATGGACACTATAGGAACAAATCTTGAAAGTAAAGATCGAATTATGCAAATTGATTTCCAGCGATCCCTGCTTTTAGAATTGGCAAATGGCGATACGGTCTATGCCTTCACTGGGGAATTTGGCTCGACTGTTTTGGGTCCGGGCTCCGGAATTGAATATGTAAATGACGCCTTAGCACTTGATGTGGACTATCAGGGGAATTTATATTTCACACAAATAGGAGAAGAATTCCCAATCCATATGATTATTCCTGACCATTCCGGCGATTACGTATCTTACTCATCTGGCTTTAATGCGGCTATGGATGACATAATGAATCCGAATCTTTTTTCATATCCATCGGATATTGCCGTAGACGTGAATCGGAATATCTACGTAGTGGATACAGATTCATCTCATATAAATGTATTTGATGCGAATGGGAAATTTTTTAAAAATGTCGGCTATCCATCCAAGGATGATTCCGTTTCAATTTTAAATAAACCTGTGGCTGTAGCAGTCGATAATCGTGGTGTTATTTATGTGTGTGATAGAAGTGAAGGTGCAATTTTTAGGTTTAAACTTTCAAACTCTTTAGACGAAGATATTATACCGAACGAATAATGGCCATCAGATTTAGACCTATCATAACTCTCATTTTGATTTCCTTTTTATCAGGGCAAACCGAGATGGTGTCTTACGTTCGCTATTTTGAAAATGACCATAATTTCCTAGCAGATTTATCTATGATGGCCACGGATCGACGTGGTGTGCCGTATCTTGCAGTAAGTTATAATGACAGAAAGTTACCTGTCAAAATTGAGCGATTTTCTGCGAAAGGGAATCTAGAAAAAAGGGAAATGCTCAAGTATAATGAATCTGGTTATCTCATAGAAAGAGGCGAATACACTGATAAGTGGAAATATTTAAGCTTAATTGTTCTTGGTGATTCTGAGCCGTGGGGTAAAGAATTTCGAGAATGGCGGTATGCACAAAATGAACCGTTAACATTTACGGATCAACGATCCATATTTACAATTTTGGATGGATCTCATGTTTCTAAAATTGTTTTTGAAACGGTAGATGCTCAAAAATATGGACAAGTTGAATTAGATTATGATTACCTTGGGAATTTAAAAGAAGAACGATGGCGTGATCTTCCATCCGCACGTGTTATTCGACGATTCAAATATAAATTCGAAATTATGGCGGATGTATTGCAGATTTGGGAATTTGGCAATGAGGGTGAATTACTTTCTCATGTTGCCATCGATCAAGCACCGGCGGACCAACTTTATAAAACGCCGCCGCCTCGTTCTCATAATACATTAGATGAAGTGGACATTATCGCTCGAGAAATAAAAAATAGTCGAATTATTGTTCGCCATGCTGGAATAATTCCTAAAACTGTTTTGGATCAACTTATTTTATCTAACGGAGAAAGTATGAATGTAGATTTTGTAGAGTTAACTCATAATGGAATCCTATTTAGAATGGATAGTGAAAATGATATTCTTACAATTCCTATTCATCGTGTCCGTTCTTTGACCTCCCGAATGGGTGATGTAATTTACCCTAAACCAATTCACCTTAAGACGCCATGACAATACAAAAAATTATTTACTTATTATTTTTCACAGGATTATTATCCGCTCAGGATTATCCACCACCCACAGATTTAATTACAATTCCAACTGCTGGGACTTTATCCCGTGGAAGTTTTTCCATGGATATGAGAATTCAAGATGAGGGTGGATTAATTTTGGGGCTCAGTGCCGGCATTACGGATCGATTTCAATTTGGCTTATCCTATGGTTCATCAAACTTAATTGGCGACGATAGTTTGAGATGGTACCCTCGGCCTGAAGCAAAAGTAAAGTACCTTGTTATTGATGAAAACATGTCCATGCCCGGCATTGCCGTTGGAATAAATACGCAAGGATTTGGACGGTTTCATGAGGCTGATTCTTTACAACGGTATGATACAAAAGCATTTGGTGCTTATGTTGCTGCATCTAAAAATTGGGAATCACCTTTTGGAAATATGGGGCTCCATTCCGGAATAAATTATAATTTTACTGAAGTGGATGATGGCGATTCTGATCCAAATTTATTTATCGGATTCGATATAGAATTAAATCCTGAATTCTCGATTCTCATGGAATACAATAGTGCGTTGAATGAAAATGATATGACAGCCAAAAATATGTCCATTAATAAAGGTGGTTATTTAAATGCTGCAATTCGATGGTCATTTGTGGAATCACTTTATTTGGAATTTGATTTTAATAATCTTTTATTTGATGATGAAAAAGTGGATTATTTTAAAAGAGAAATTAAAATCACTTATATCGAATATTTTTAATCGACTCAATCCATGAACATAAAACCTTTTATTCTTCTTTTTGTTTTTACATTTCTTATGGGAAATGATCCATCTTATCAAAATGGTGTAAGCGCTTATAATTCACGAGCATTAAATGCAAGTGGTATGCTAGCAAATCCGGACCAAATCAATCTTGCGATTAATGCATTTAAGAAGGCTCAGCAAAACCCAAACTATGAATTAGATGCGGGAGTGTATTTACTTCAATGTTATTATTACAAAGGGAAATTTGTTGCACAGGAAGATGACTCAAAAAAAGTGATTTTTAGTTTAGGAAAAGATTTGGGAGAATTATTAATTGAAAAATATCCAAAATCTGCTCCGGTTCGATATTGGTATTTGGTCAATTTGGGGAGTTGGTCAGAAATCTATGGACTTTTTGCTGCAGCAAAAGAAGGTGTTGCCGATTTAATGCGAAAACATTCTGAAATTATTATTGATTTAGATCCGAATTATTCTAACGGTGGTGGCTATTTTATGTTGGGCGCTGTCCATTTTAAATCACCATATATCCCATTTATTCTATCATGGCCTAGTAATGATGAAGCGTTAAACTTTTTAACAAAAGCCCATGAAACCGGAAAGGCGACACCAACTCAAACTGTGTATCTAGCCCGTTCGTTTTATAAAGATAAACAAAAAGAAAAGGCAATACAACTTTTGACTGTATTGATTTCTCAACCTTTATCAGATGATGAACCCGTTGAAGATTTTGAGAAACATCACGAAGCCAAAGGATATTTGGCTGACTGGAATTAATTATTTATTCCATGAAAGACTCGCTTTATCTAAAAGAATTACCGTTAACTCTCTCCTATAAAAGGGGAAAATACAAAATGCGTAAATTAATTATGAAGCTTTTTCCAGTACTTTTGTTTGGATTATTTTCATCATTAGGATTGAGCCAAGGAGAAGCCACCTATAAAATATATTGGAATAGTTTATCCACTGCGGTTAATGTAGGTGTTCCTCTTGCTGATGATGCATCTTTAAAAGGTGGACGAATTCAAATCCGAATTAGTTTTGATGGCGGAAAAAACTTCTCAAATCTTGGTATTCCAACCCTGATTGAAAAAAAAGATATTGATAATCTAAAAGATGTGTCAATTCCAGGTGAACTTTTTGAATCAATGAAAGGGTATAAAGAAGGAAGCGATGTACACTTTATTGCTGAAATATGGGATAAGGCCGGCAATAGTATTGTAAGTGATGTGAGTGATAGCATTTTAACGATTGATGAAACGATACCAAGAATTGAAATGCTGGAAATAATTTCATCTAATGCTTTGGGTCAATCATTTGCTATGCCTGGTGATTCAATTACATTCCAACTAAAAACGAGTGAACCAATTGAACCTCCTATTTTTGAAATTAATGGAGATGAGTTTGAATCAATCGGAAATGAAAAAACGTGGATGACTGTTTACCCAGCCGATGAAGCCGATGATGGCGAAATAAAATTTAAAGTAATCTATTCCGATTACGCTCAAAACCCAGGTGAACTAGCCACAGCTTCTACCAATGGAAATTCCATCACTATGGATGGCACCATTCCAGAATTAGACAATGTGGTTTTGTTTTCTTCTAATCAATATGATTCCACCCTCGCCGTAAAAGGAGATACAGTTTTTCTTCAATTTGAAGCATCAGAAACGGTTCGGGACATTGAAGTAAAATTAGACTTAGTGGAAAGCTCTCAAATTCAGGAAGACAGTCTAACATTTACTTTTTATCATGTTTTTACAGAATCTGATTCTGAAGGGGTTATTCCCATAACAATAGATTTTACAGATTTTGCAGGGAATATTGGTGAACAAGTAACAGAAACAACAGACGATAGTGAAATAACATTTGATCGAACACCCCCAGCCACATTTATAGTAGGAACCGTGGGTTCACTCATGGGCGAAATTGAAATGGATGTTGAAACAGCTTTAGATTCTAGTTCAGTGACTTCTAATTCCATGATCGGTATTTCTGAAATTCCAAAATTATATCTTTTCATAACAGCAGGTTTACTTGGATTTTTTTGCTTACTGATTTGGATTTCCTGGTATATGATTTTTTCGAAAGCTGGAGAAGCAGGATGGAAAGCATTAGTGCCATTTTTTAACCTATTTGTTTTTACGAAAATAATACAAAAGCCTATTTGGTGGATTGGGATTTATTTAATACTACCGGTGGGTTGGATTATGGCAGCATTACAAATTTCAAAAGTGTTTGATAAAAAAATTATTTTTGCAATTGGACTCATTATTTTCCCTTTTGTTTTTTACCCAATCTTGGCTTTTGGAAAATCAGCCCTTGGCAAAAAGCAAGTTGAGCCAGTTCCAGAACCAAAAACAAAAAAAGCAAAGAAAAAGAAAAAATAAAACAGAATATTTTATAAACATGAAATATGTTTTATAGAACCATCCCTAAGTTTTTAATTAGATTCAATCACCATATCTTATAAACGTTATACAATTTAATCCATTTAGTTACTCTTGGTAGATTAGTGTTTATACAATGTTTATAAACCTAAAACACACGAATTCCCTTAATCCAATATTCAATAAATAATTTGTTTAGATTTTAAGATTAATCCTTGTTTAACAATGTCACCCGTTAGAATTTCCCCCTAATCAAATATTTAGGAAATTTAACATTTGAAACATTTTATTTATTGTATCCTATTTGCTAGCTCAATTCTTCTTAGCCAAACGGGAGATATTATAAAAAAAGCAGCAAAAGCTGCAGGGCTAACTGAGACTCAAGCCCGTTCCATGGCACGAGAACGGGGTATGAGTGATGCTGACGTAAAAGCCGAAGCTCAAAAACGCGGATACATTCCAGCAGAGAATCCACCCTCTTCATCTCCAACTATAATCGATCCTGTTGATTCTTCTACACCCGTTGAAAATGTTATTGAACTCACGGAAGGCGATGTATCACCCTTAGAAACTATTGATGAATCTGAACCAGGTGTAGAGGAAGAAACGACAGAAATTGAAAGCGAAATTCAACCCGGGAAAAGACCGCTCCCATATTTCGGTTACGAAATATTTAAAGGCGATCCTGCTGCTTTTCAAGCATCCACATTTGGGGCCATTGACCCAAATTATAATATCGGACCTGGCGATGAAATAATTATCATGTTGTGGGGAGAAACACAATTTAGACAAAAATTTAATGTGGACAGGGAAGGCTATATTTTTATTCCTGATATTGGTCAAGTGTTTGTCAATAGTTTAACCCTTGAAAAATTGGAAAAAAAATTATTTAAATTATTATCTAAGGCCTATTCCTCCTTAAAATCTTCTAGTGGAAGAGCTACAACATTCTTGGATATTAGTTTGGGTGAATTACGACCACTCCGTATTATGGTTTTGGGTGATGTTGCCCAACCGGGAGCTTATGCAGTAAGTCCCACTACAACACTTTTTACATCTCTATATTATTTTCGTGGACCGACCACGAATGGATCCCTCCGTGACATCCAATTGATCCGGAATGGAAAGAAAATTGGCTCCATCGATTTTTATAATTATTTGTTAACTGGGAAAACAATTGGCGATGAACGTCTCCAATTGGACGATGTTATTTTTATTCCTAAACGTGGAAAAACTGTGTCTATCCAAGGAGAAGTAAATCGGAATGCAATCTTTGAATTAAAAGAAAATGAAAAATTTAATCAACTTCTTGTCATGGCAGGCGGACTCAATAATACGGCGTATTTGGATCGTGCACAAATTGACCGAATTGTTCCCTTTGATGAAAGAACTGATTATTGGAATGATCGAGTTTTAGAAGATTTCAATCTGGGGATGATACATACAGATGATCGCCCATTAAAATTGCGAGATGGCGATGCGGTCCAGATTTTTTCTATTCTCGAAATGCATCGCAACGATGTATATATAAATGGTCCCGCTGTGTCTCGTCCAGGAAGGTTTGAGCTGGTGCTTGGGATGCGTGTTGCAGACCTTATTCAAGAAGCCGGTGGATTACTCAGTGATGTGTACCTAGAAAAAGCGCATATTATTCGTACAAAGCAAGATGACCTCCGGGAAGAATTGATCAGTATCCATTTAAATAAAGCTTTGGATGGGGATCCGAGCCATAATGTTGAATTGCAATGGATGGATAAAATTCGGATTTTTAGTTTATCCGAAATGATTCCGGACTATTCTGTAAGCTTGACTGGGCATGTAAAAGCACCGGGAACCTATAAATTATTACATAATATGACCCTGTATGATTTGTTATTTGAACGGGGTGGGTTTTTGGATAAAGAATTTAAAAAACGTACATATCTCGAAAGAGCTGAATTGGTCAGAATCACAGATGATGGCGACGAAAAAGAGATTATCACCTTTAATTTAGAATCTGTTTTAATGGGGCGTGGAAAATCGAATACACCGTTAAAAGTGTATGATGCAATTCGAATTTATTCGTTAGAAGAAATTGAAGGTGCTTCCCAATTTGTTTCAATTAGTGGACATGTGAAGCGTCCTGGTCGGTACGAATTATTTGAAAATAATATGACAGCCTATGACATCCTATTTAAAACGGGTGGTTTTGACGATCCATTATACTTATCGCAGACATTTTTAAAGCGAGCAGACTTGATAAGATTCGATGCGGATAGAATCACCCAATCAATATTTCCATTTCATTTGGAATCGGTTATTTCGAATAAAAAGAGTAAAGAGAATTTTAGTTTATTACCGGGAGATGAGATTCGGATCTATGCTGAATCAGTATTTAACGCCGTAAAATCAGTCTCTATCAATGGTGTTGTTAAAAACCCAGGCGCATTTACCTTAAAGACGGGCATGACCTTAAAGGACCTTATATTGGAGGCTGGTGGATTAAATTCAGATGTATATCGTTATAAAATTGATTTGGCTCGCATTGACCCCACCAATCAAAAACTAAATAAATATGCAGAAATTGTTACATTCAATATGGACAATAAATTTACCGTTTCTGATGTCTTATCCAATAATTCACCCACTAGCAATTCAGCAGACCAAATAGAAGGCTTTTTGCTGAATCCGTATGATTTAATTTCCATACGTCCAGACCCATATTTTAGTAAACAGAGAAATGTAATTGTATCAGGGATGGTTATATACCCTGGGGCTTATACAATTTTATCTTATGATGAAACGATAAGCGATATTATAAAACGTGCCGGAGGTCCAAAGCCTGATGCGTATTTAGAAGCATCTCAATTTAAAAGACTGGGGCAAACTATTAAGATTTCATTGAAAGATGTTGTTGAAAATAAAAAGTCTAAATCGAATTTTAATGTGCAAGGTGGCGATGAAATAATTATTGTACCTAAACCTAATATGGTTGTGATTCAGGGGGAAGTGAATAATCCCGGCATCCGAAAGTACATCTCGGGTAAAAATGTAAAATATTATATTTCCAAGTCTGGTGGCATAAATCTAGAAGCGGATCGAGATAATATCTGGGTTCAATATCCCAATGGTGATTCTAAAAAATGGCGGAAATATTCTTTAATGAGTCCCAAAGTTTTAGATGGCTCAATCATTATCATCAAAACTAAACCGGAAGAAGAGCCATTTGATAAAACTGAATTTTCTAAAGAAATGGCATCTATTTTTGCAGACTTTGCCCAGGTAGTCGCCTTATTCTTAGTGGCAAGATAATAACTGCCAACTGCCAACTGATAACTGCAAACTCTGTTTTTAACTGATAGCTGATAACTGACAACTGATAACTGCTAACTCTGTTTTTACTAATAACTAAAAAATGAAATTTCAAGAATTTACTCAAATCATGTCCAATCAAGGATTTGAAAAACTTGCAGACATTGCCCGTGAACTTGGTGTCTCGCCTCAAGCAATCAATAATTGGAAAATTCGTGATCAAGTTCCACATAAGATTGCCATTTTGATTCAAGAGAAATATGCTGAATTAAATTCAAACATTAATTTTATCCCCCAAAGTCAAAGCACTGGTGAACCTAATCCTAATCCATATCCATCACCCTATGGGTATTTTGAAGAAGATACCATCTCACTTTGGGAAATAATTGCCATACTCAAAAAAAATATTGCATTAATTCTTATTACACCTACAATTCTGTGCACTTTTACCATCATATATGTCTTATTTATTGCAAAACCCGTATATACATCTTCGGCAACAATTATCCCTGCAGGTGGTGAAAGTTCTATGGGGAAAATGGCAGGGATGGCTGCTCAATTTGGAATTTCTGTACCTGGTGGTGGCGGACAAAAAATGGTCTATCCTGAAATTATTAAAAGCCGTACATTGGCCAAGAAAATGCTCCAAAAACGATTTGATACAAATGAATTCGGTAAGGATCAAACTCTGCTCAGGTTGTTAACTTATAAAAACGAAGAGCCAGAAGTAGGGACGGATACACTTATAATTAATGGTATGGAGGCTTTTATAAGTTCAGTAAGTGTGAGTGAAGATATTAAGTCTTCTATTGTTACGGTATCTATTGATGCTTCTGAACCTAAATTGGCAGCGGATATTGCCACCGCGCTCATTGATGAATTGGACATACATCAGAAACAATTCAATACAAAACAAGCAGCAAAAAAACGAATTTTTATTGAGGCGAGAATTAAGGATGTAAATGTGGATTTAGTGCGTGCCGAGGAATCGTTAAAGGACTTTAGAACACAGAATCGAAAATACGTGGATTCTCCATCTTTACTTTTAGAATTTGAAAGATTATTAAGAGAGGTTGAAGTTCAAAAGCAGCTTTATATTACATTAAAAAGAGAATTTGAAATGGCCCAGATTGAAGAAGTGGAAGAATCAGACATTCTCCACATTTTGGATTCACCGGAAATCCCATTATCCAGAAGTAAGCCCAAGCGATCATTGATGGTCATTTTAGCCGGCATTTTGGGATTAGGAATGGGAACAGTTCTAGCTTTCGGCCGGAACTGGTATCAAAATGAAAAAGAAAATGGTGAAGTCTAATTCAATTATTACACTGACATTTATTCATCAAGCCCTTAATCGTAGCTACTTAAATGATATAAAAGAGAATACGAAATGAAAAAAGCACTCATTACAGGAATCACGGGACAAGACGGCTCCTATCTCGCGGAAATTCTGCTTGAAAAGGGTTATGAAGTCCATGGTATTATTCGAAGAAGTAGTTCTTTTAATACAGGACGGATTAACCATATTATTAATGATAAACATTATAAAGATCAATTTTTCTTTCATCATGGTGATGTAACGGATGCCAGTAATTTGAATCGTGTATTAGAAACCATTGAACCGGACGAAATCTATAATTTGGCTGCACAAAGTCATGTGCAGGTTTCTTTTGAAATCCCAGACTACACTGCTCAAGTGGACGCTTTAGGCACTCTACGTTTTTTAGATGCAATCCGAGAAACACGACTTGAAACAAAATTTTACCAAGCATCGACCAGTGAACTCTTTGGTAAAGTCCAAGAAGTTCCACAAAAAGAGACAACACCGTTTTATCCTAGATCCCCTTATGGTGTGGCAAAATTATATGCCTATTGGATTATTGTGAATTATCGAGAAGCGTATGATTTATTTGCCTGTAATGGTATACTATTTAACCATGAATCCCCAAGGCGCGGAGAAACTTTTGTAACTCGTAAAATTACCCGAGCCGCATCCAGAATAAAAGAAGGATTGCAGGATAGATTGTTGCTGGGGAATTTGGATGCAAAGCGTGACTGGGGATATGCACCAGAATATTGTGAAGGTATGTGGCGGATACTTCAGCAAGATAAGCCTGAAGATTTTATTTTAGCAACAGGGGAACAACATTCCGTTAGGGAATTTATAGAATTATCGTTTAAAGAATTGGACATCCATATTGAATGGAAAGGTGAAAGAGAAAATGAAGTGGGCATGGATAGAGCCACAGGTAAAACAATCATTGGTGTTAATCCGAAATATTATCGCCTTACAGAAGTAGAAACATTGCTTGGGGATGCTACAAAAGCAAAAGAACAATTAGGATGGGAAGCAAAAACACCTTTTCGGGAGTTAGTGAAAAAAATGGTACATTCTGATTGGGAAAAAGTCAAAAAGAGAGGCTACTAATTAACCACCAAGCTCACCGAAAAAAAAAGCTATAAATATGAATATCATTTTTCGTTGTGGTTTAAGATGGGGATCTATAAAATCAAATCTCGGTGTTCTCAGTGGTAAACCATAATAAAGCTCTAAAGCCTTTCTCGGTGAACTCGGTGGTTAATAAAAATCCAGTTATAAAATTATTAGGTGTTCTCAGTGGTAAACCATAATAAAGCTCTAAAGCCTTTCTCGGTGAACTCGGTGGTTAATAAAAATCCAGTTATAAAATTATTAGGTGTTCTCGGTGGCAAATAATAAATGATACATCAAAAAGAATTATCAGATAAGATAATTGGTATAGCAATTGAAGTTCATAAATCTTTAGGAAACGGTTATCTCGAAAAAGTATATGAAAATGCTCTGATGCTAGATTTTTATCAAGATAGAATACCTGCGGAACAACAGGTTGCATTGCCGGTGAAATATAAGAATAAAATTATTGGTAATTATTTTGCCGACATTGTAGTTGGTGCTTCTATTATTCTTGAGTTAAAAACAGCCATTAAAATATTACCAGTCCATGAAGCACAACTGATTCATTATTTAAAATCATCTGAAATGAAGGTAGGATACTTACTCAATTTTGGATCTGAAAATAAGTTAGAATTCAAAAGGATGGTATATTGAACCAAATCATGCATATTCTTCATGTGTCTTCTTTCCCTATTGTAGCTTTTGTTTTTAGCTCTTCTCGGTGTTTTCGGTGGTAAAAATAAAAAGCCCAAGCCTTATGTCTTCTCGGTGTTTTCGGTGGTAAAAATAAAAAGCCCAAGCCTTAGCTCTTCTCGGTGTTCTCGGTGGTAAAAATAAAAAGCTCAAGTCTTATGTTTTCTCGGTGTTTTCGGTGGTAAAAATAAAAAGCCCAAGCCTTAGCTCTTCTCGGTGTTCTCGGTGGTAAAAATAAAAAGCCCAAGTCTTAGCTCTTCTCGGTGTTCTCGGTGGTAAAAATAAAAAGCCCAAGTCTTAGCTCTTCTCGGTGTTCTCGGTGGCGATAAACCTTTCTTCAAAGATT
>Ga0209362_1000432_pt1 | contig 37439 bp, 27 predicted proteins | sample SaaInlV_165m_DNA_FD_184680 | JGI IMG/M metagenome (GOLD analysis project Ga0209362, IMG submission 184680) | Marine microbial communities from expanding oxygen minimum zones in the Saanich Inlet - Saanich Inlet SI037_S3LV_110m_DNA (SPAdes)... | ecosystem: Environmental > Aquatic > Marine >... | reverse complement strand
AATATATTATTCGATTCGCGACGCAGATACGCATGAGATGCGAGTGCCGATGGATAAGTATTCACGTATAAATTGCGATGCCAACGGTCACTATTTTGATTTTGATTTTGGGTGCTTGAGTGTCGGCAGAATTTATGAATTTATAATTAGAATGGAAACACCTACACAAACACTGGAGCACATCGATAAAGTAAAATTTATGGTAACGACATGACGATGAAAAAACTTTTCCCAACATACATAACCGCATACGATTTTAACCAAGAATCGTATGATGAGTTTATAAAGACACCAAATGATGGTTCACAACTTGATGAATATAGTAATCTTATATTAAGTTCAAATTCCGATGATCTTGATATTGTGGAGGTCGATAAGTTTTTAATAAAGGTAACTCCACGGAAAAATATGTTCGATCAAGTACAGGTAGAAAATTTTTTTGATACGAGAGTTTCAGAGTTTACGGACACCGAATCCGATCCAGAAAATACCTCTACGGATGAAGAGTTGGTAGTGGAGTTTGCAGATGAGATTGAGGATGAACTTGGAGATCAACTAGCGCAAGAACAAATACTTCAAAGTCAGATAGACGAATTGTCGGACACACTTGATACAGAGATTGAAAGGGGAGTAAAATTTCAAGAAAATGCCTCGGAGAATTTTTCGGCCTCGAAGGATTTGATTATTTCACAGAGGATTTCACTCGGACAGGGGACAACTGACACGGATTTCAGTGAAAAGTTTCCATTTCTACCAAAGTCTGAAGATGAGGTTGAAGAAACTGCGGATAGTTTCCCATTTATGAGTGGATCATAAATTAATATGAATTGGTTATGGCAAACTATCACAAATTTGTAAAGAAATTTTCAACTGCTACCAATAGAGAGTTTGATTTCCCCCGAGGTTCACCTATTGATGAATCGATGTTTGATTTGCTCGCCGGAAATGAGATCTCCCAAGTTCCTCTGGAATTCGGTAGAAGTCAGAAGGATGTTGTAGAATTTGCCGTATACTCATCCGACAATGAATTAATTACATCGAATGTAGTTGAACGAAATGAAATTTTTGTAAAACGAGACTATGATTTTATTGATTATAACGGAGAGCATAGAATTGGTTCGTTGTCCACATTTGATAGAAATTATCCAGTTACTGCCGCTGGTGAGGTTGTCATATCACCAACACATGAACTAAAAAATTTGGGATATACTGACGGAACGCACAATATAGGAGTTTCGTTTAGGAATGAAATAATAGGTGCGTCGGATTCCGATTCAAAACTTGTAATAAAAAACATATCACCTTCACGAACAGAACTCAAGGTGATGCCAAGTTCATTGAAGACATCCCGAAAACCACTTGAAGTTGCTTTAAATTTTGAATATGAAAACTTTTTCAATAAACGAACATTGGTTGCTCATGTTTACAACGAAACTTTTAATTTTATAAAAACCGAGGGAATTCGCACATATGTTGATAGAGTAATTGCGGATAATGAAATAGAGGGGTACTCGGATTTGATATACGGTGTGGTCACGGCGTTTAAGTTCAATTCTTACCACGATTTTACAGACGAATGCACCGAGTTTCATGATAAGAGTGTTGAGTTATTTTCCAATGTTATGTTGTGGAAGTATAATGAAGTTTTTTCCGAAAAACAATTTGCCATTGAGTATATCAAGTGCATTGACTGGGTGCTTGACAACAGTAAACGATTTTCAAACAAAGATGTAGATGCAACACTATCCGATCCATATGATGTATACCGACAAACATTGATTGCTCAATATAACACCGCACTAGTATCTGCTATTTATACCGCAAGATTTGATTCGTATTTTTCAAATGTTCTTAATTTTGGTGGGGGCAGAATAATAACGTTTATTAGTGCGTCACGGGGCACAGAAAATTCAAACGATAACCGAAAACACCGGCCACTGGTAATAAAACTAATCGAACCACTACCAACGGATATTGTGGTAGGGGGGTCACTTCACATATCAAACACGTCATATTCGGACGACATAATACAGACTGCGATTATGTACAAACGCACAGTTCCTGTGTTGTATAAAATGCGTGGCCCGAATATATCATTCACATCCTCCGGAGGAACGAGGGAATATACTTCGGAAGAACTTGACAAAACTAAATCGGAGATACAGAGAAATGCTTTGCTCGACTCAACTGCCGAACTGGACGAGGGTTTGCGAGAGAGACTTAAAGAACTTGAGGTAGAGTGGAGAACCGAGTTATACGGAACACCGTTGTCAATTACAGATGAGATTTCAAGGTATTTCCACGGCCGAACGGAAGACCAATATTTGACAATTGATTACTCCTCATTCGAAAATTTTGTGAAGTTTTCGTCTGCAAGAAAAAGATTGGATGTGTTTATCTTCAAACTTGCAAAGGTATCGGAAATCGATAGACAACTAGAATCTATTCGAAGATCGTGGAGACTAACATCACCGGAGAAATTTGGCAAACTTTCATATGACACTCAAATGGAAGCATTGAGTTCGGAGAAATTGACTATGATGAAAGGATTTGATGGTTATGAACGGTTTCTATATTTTGAAGATATTATTAAACTGACCGATGAAGCCGAGGAGGTTCAATCTAAAATTGATGATATTATGTCCAAGGTTTATCAAAACGGAACAAACTATGAGTATGAGGAACGACTAGCAGAGTTGCGAGAGCAGTTGCTATATACATATGTAAGTTGGCCAAGAGCAGAATTCGATTGTGACGGGATTGACGATTGGTCATCTACAACGTTGGATTATACATATGGTGACCCAGCACTGCACGGTGAAGCAATCTGGTTGGTAAAACAAGACCAACATCCTGGACAAACAGACATCCCAGGTGAGTCCGATATGTGGGAATTTTTCTGCAAATGTGGTGAATGTGTGGGAAAGAAAATACCCATGACCGATGCCAGTTATGTATTTTTGACATCTCGTACCTATTATAGACCACAACCAATACCAAGCACGATGGCAGAATTTTCACAAAGTCCTGCGTATGCTTGGTATGCGGTGAAGGCAAAGGAGGCGGATTTCTATGACAAACATAATGATAATTCATTATTAAATAATACACCAGAATTTATAACTAGGGATGATGATAATGTTGATTATTTTGATTTTTTGAATTTCATCGGACATCAATTTGATTTGATACATATGTACGTGGCTGGTATAGGGACGATTCGTGAACCGAGGAACAGTGCAGAAAAGGGAATACCAAATGACATGGTTTCCCATATGTTGAATTACTTCGGGGGGAATTTCAGTGGGTATGACGATGGAGAAATCAATGCCCTTACCAAGCAAGTTAAAACAAAAAGTCATTTGGAGTTTATTAAGAAGTTCAAAGAGAAAAAGAATGTTATATGGAGACGAATTCTAAACAACTTACCACAAATTTTAAAAACAGTTGGGACAGAACAATCCATTCGGGCGTTATTTAGATGTTATGGTGTACCAGACTATTTGTTCAGAACACGTGAATTCGGTGGGGTTGAATATAACACGGACTTAAGTGACGAGGCACTTTATAGTTTTGATACCTTTGACTATTACTTAACAATATCACAGAAAAATCAGTATCTTGACATAGAGTGGTCCAGTCCAAACTATAATGTTGCTTCGGTGGAGTTTAGATTTGGATTTGATGATACACAAGTTGACAGAGGCAAATCGGTGGAAATTGTTAGAACGTCTGGGTGGCAATTTGGATTTGAACCGGAAGCAGATTCCACTTCGCATGAATATGGCAGATTTTACTTTAGAATTCTTATAGACGAGGGCGGATACGAAACATACGAAACCATCTATCTAAAAGATGTACAGACCGAAAAAACCCTGGTCACACCATACAACTCTACAAAATATGATGTACTAATTAACAGGAACTCGGGTGATGCCGATAAACATAGGAGGGGTATACAAATATATGTGAAACGAGTCGAAGGTCAGGATGTAGTGTACTCATCATATGCGGAATTTGCTACAAGTGATTTTTCATATGATAAATTTTACAATGGAAGTAATTCTGAATCAATTTCATTTGGGAATTATGTAGATTCTAATTTTTTTGGAAGGTTGGACAGGTTGCGAATGTACGAAACCCCACTACATGAATCCAGATTTGAAAACCACATACTATTCAATCAATCATATGATATGGATAACCCATATAGTTTGACCACGGATTTAATTTTTAAGGCAAACTTTGACTATCCATATTCACTAAATGCAACCGACACACAGTCATATGGTATAGTTGAGAATTCGGCATTTCGTAACGATGTACCAGTTTGTGCGAAGTGCTATAATTTTCAAAAACAAGAATACCCATATGACTTTGTGGGTGAGAATATTCGGCATTTCGCAAAATTACCTTCGTATGGTGCACAGGTTTTTAATAACAATAAGGTAAGAATAGAATCGCAGAAACTTATGACCCAACTTTCGGTTGCGTCTAGGTCAACACTGAAGAGCAATGATAGATTAACCGCAGACACCAATACGGTGGGTGTGTATTTCAGTTCAAGTGACTTGATAAACCACGAAATAATAAGATTTTTCGGTAATTTTAAACTGGGAGATTATATTGGAAATCCAGAGGATTTGTATAGTGAAACATATCAAGAATTTGAAAGAATTCGTGAGTTGTTTTTTAAACAAGGTTTCGGAAAACTGGACTTTACCGCTTATCTAAATATAGTTGAGTCATATGTAGATCCATCGTTGTTTGAAAATTTGAAAAAATTAGTTCCTGCCAGGAGCAGACTTATTGCAGGTTTGGTGGTTGAACCTACCTTATTGGAAAGACCGAAAATAAGGCGAAGGCCTATAGTAAATGAGATTTTGAAGTTCGACGACATTTATTTTAATCTGAAACCAAATACAAAAAATATGGTTTCTCATGCAAATAGCAGGCCCTACGATCAAACGGACTTGGAAATCAACACAACAGGATATAAATTTTATACAAAACAGACACCCAAAGTTACCAACTGGTTTCCAACGGAGTATAACATGAACTCTGTCAAAAACATTCCAAACGAATTAATGTATGGGGTGAATTCGATTCAAGGAATTTCGTCTGGATATAAGATAGAAAAACTTTCTCCTGTATATAAGAGATATGCAATTGATGGTGGAGGTAACAAAACCTACAATGCAGTAAAAATAAGTGGAACTCTGTTGAGTGAGTCTGAATTTGATTGTGTGTTTTATGGAAAATTGGGTTCCGCAATATCAAATAAGAAAGAATTAAAACGACATATAGCATGGATACACAAAGATACAACTATTAATGGAGAAAAACCAGATATATTCGGTGAGTTTAATACGGCAGGATATGCTATATTTGGGTATGTTTTTAACGGACACCGAGTGGTTGGAAAACTTTATGGAGACTTCATAGGACAAATACAAACTGGACACGTAAAACGACTGAGTGTACTTGGAAGGATTGGAGGTAGGGTGTATGATGAATGCGATGCGGTAACATTTGGTGGGTCGATATCCAAATCACTGTTGGGTGTATATAAGTTGACTGGTGCGATGGATCGTAAGTCGGAGAGTGATAAAACCAGAACACGGGAAATTGAAAGAGTTTTTACTGACGGTGATTTGAATGCAGTAAAAATACCAAACACAATACAAAAGAAAATTCCCATTGATATTGAATATAACACACATTTCACGATTCAAAACACATCCAAGTCCGTCGCCACTGTTACTGGGGAGTATTCCGGAAAATTACAATTAGACGTTTCGGCGGTATTTCACCCACCCACTGTGGCCACATTTGATATAGAATGGCAACAGGGCAAAGTGCTTAACAACACGGCCGGTGTATCCTATTTTAAGAAAACAAAAACATTACTTAAGATACAGAAATCTTCATATGACTATGTGCATAATATAGTTTCGAGTGAATCAAATAGTTCGTCGATGACACCAGAGGATGCACTTAATTTGGATGTAAAATTGGTAGGGCATGATACACAAGATTTGAATGTGGATGGGTTGCTTACTACAACTGCACAACAGAATTGCAATGGTAGTTCTGGTATTGAGGACTATGTTGAAAAACAGACAAAACGAGAAATGTCACTCAGACAATACGATATAGTGGGTGATGCGTTTGCCAATGGATATGATGCGGAACTTTTTTATATTTCGGCAAAACCCCCAACACCGTTTCACGTCGGAGACAGAGTTTATTTGACAGGAGTGAATATGTGTTATTCGGCACACCCAACCAATCAACCAAGAGCAAACTTCAATGATCAATATTATGTTATATCAAAAATTACTCACAATGAAGATAAAGGAACCATTGATATAGAGTTTCCCCATGAAAAAGATGTTTCCATAAATGCAGGAGGGACATATGAATCTGGAGGTCAAGTGGGTTATAGTCCAGAGAAAATATTACCCATCGTAGATACTACCAAACACATAGGTGACTGGTCTACACACTATGAGTATGATATACCATTTGAGTTTACACAACAAATGAGAACACCAACCGAAGATACGGATGGAGATGGATTTTATGATGTCTTTATGCGTAATATACCACTGAGTGTTTCATATAAAAATGGAGAGTTTTTGGTGGAGTGGTCCAACCCACAACAAACGGATACGAGAGGAGAACCACAAACAGGACAATTAAAACTAAATCTCACAGACGAAGGTGCAGTGTCAGATATGAAAGGGTTTTCTTCAGCAACATCCTCCTCCGCCTCGTGGTACTTTGGAGAATCCGTTACCAGTGAACTAGAACTACCAGATGCGGATTGTCAGATTGTATATAAACTAAAGGTTAATGCGAATTTAGCAAAACCCAAACCCACTACCACATACCCGATGATAATAGATGAAAGTTTTAGTATGGGTGATACGGTGGAGGTGGTGTTTAGACGGGGAACCTATTTATGGCACTCCAGTGCAAGGGGGTTGGAATCTATAACTGGAGTGGTTACCTGTATATCGGAACTAGACGGAGAACGGTCAATAACCATAAAGAATGGAGACGATGTGGAAACTTTTACGATTTCCTCAACTCATGTTTATAGTCTTAGAGTCGTTAAATCTGCCGACGAAACCCATACAAAGGAAATTGATTTTAACGAGACATACAGTGAAAAACTGAGAGGTATATCCGCAAGTGAGAAAAAGTATTATCCGGATAAGAATTTCAAAAAACTTCCAATTAAAATTAATGCATCAACATATGTCACTATCGAGAAACCGTTTGAATACTACAATATTAAGGACATAGGAACCCCAACTTTTAGTATACTTGAGGGGAAGTTTCCCCAACACAAGAGCAACTACCGAAATGTTTTTTCAGCTTCCAGTAAACGAAGGGGTGATATGTATTGCCGAAGATCAGTAAGTTCGACCAACACAACAATATCTCCAGATGGTGGCCCAGATAAAACTCCCGCAATAACTAGAAAGAGAAAAACATCAATCCAAGACGGTGCAGGTGATTCCTTTTGGTATCTGGCGGATGAACCGGTGTCTACTCCAATAGATTGCGGGCACACAGAAACAACCCACATAGCATCGGAGGATGAGTGTACAACACCACCCACAACACTACCAACTCCAACACCCGAGTCACCGGAACCGTCGGACTTGCTGAACTTGGATTCGTTGCAATTACACTATACATTTGAATCAGACGAAGAGTCGCAAATTATACATGATAAGTCAGGTAACCAAAGACACGGAACACTACATTCCGCGGAGATACGAGATGGAGGGGAGAGTAGGTCATATAGGAAACTTTTAAGACTAGACAACGATGTTAGGACTAATCCAGAAAATATGAACAGTTATCTTTCCGTCTCTCAAGGAACTCCCATAGGTGCTTCTTCGGCAACTATTAGTTTTTGGATTAGACCGACCGGTATAAGTGACAGTGATGTGGGAATCGTTCTAAACAATTCAACCGAACCTAACAATAGACACGGAATTATACTGAATCCAGGAGGAAACCGGTTTTCTCTTGGATATACTTGGCAAAGTGGTGTGGATTCCCACAATATAGACCTCGAAGTGGAGCTCCCACACGATGCGTGGACTCATGTGGTTATTTTAATATATGCCGAGGGGTTTGTACGGACGTTTGTCAATAAGTCGTTCGTAAACAACTATGACTTGGGGGTTAGGCACTCCGAGGTCACATTTGATAATTTGGAAATCGGTCGATTTTCGGGAATGATAGATGACATTCGGGTTTATAACGAGGTACTTGACTATGGGAATGTGATGTTAGCCAAAGAGGCAACAGGATTGGTCGGTGAGTTATACGATTCAACGAGACAAAATGATACATCACCCACCACATCTAACAGTTGCGAGGAACAGCCATATAACTATACATACCACCAATCATCGGCGTTTATACAGGCAAACGATGTATACGTTGATAATCCGGGAGATGATCCTATTGCAGATCCAGAAATTGACTCTAAACGGAAATTTGTAGTTCAGGGAGGTCCGAATGCAGGTATTGAAAAAAATGCAACAACTGAGTTTATGGGGAGTCTTTGTGGGAAACTGAAAGAGATTGTTTGATTTCATATAAAAACGAAGTATATAAATATTTATATGGAAAAGGTACTTAGTTAAATATATATATTAAAGTGTCATGGGTTATCTTAATAACGAAACAATTACGGTCGAGGCCGTCCTAACAAAAAGAGGACGAGAACTGCTTGCATCAGATAGTGGATTGAATATAACTAGTTTTGCATTGGCAGACGATGAGATTGATTATACATTGTATGATTCAAACCATCCGGATGGTTCGCAATACTTTGATATGGCATTGCGGAATACTCCGGTATTTGAACCATTAACCGATGAAACACAGTGTTTAAAATATAAGTTGGTAACCCTGCCCTCTGGCACGAAATATATTCCTGTAATTAAGTTGGGACAACAGAGTATCACTCTTGACAAAGACTACAATGGGGTGGTTACATTAAACCCAACTACAAATCCTGTATATAATACACGACTTGGATATACGGCAGTTCTATCAAACAGGGAAGTAGGAACTATCACCGGAACAGGAGTGGACGCATCTGTCGGACAAAATACTGCGATATTCTTGGGAGATACCGCAAGTACATATGCCCAAACCGCACTCGGCCTGTCATTTGAATTTAGGGTAAACCCGTCAATAACTAGAAACGTGGGGGCCAATTTAACCGTCATTGGTAATGAAAGTGGAGGATCTATAACGATCCCGGTTAATGTGTTAGCTGAACCACTTGAAGGGATTTCCGAAAGTGGAAATATAGGGTAATGATATTTAAGGAACTTGATAGCACGGACAAAGTTGCCGGCCGTGTAACATCGGTACATGATGGTTTGTTTTCCGGAGACCATCCTGGGGAATTGGATAGTTTCTATTATGATGAAACGGCCCACGAAGAAACACCCCTATCAAAATCACACGATACATTGGGTTCGGCAAGAACTCACATGAATGAAAACTGGACACTTCCGAGAAAGGAAGACTACTATACTAACATATATCACGAAGAGTTGTACATAGGAGGCTTAACAAATCAAGCATCCGAGCAACAATTTTCAGTGACATATGGAAATATATACGGATATGGTAGTCCACTTTCCCAAGCATTTGATTCAAAAAGTCCACGAATAACAAAGACAATCTATAGTCAGTATAAAAATATACTTTTAAATCCTGACGATAAGAAATTCACATTCACTCAGCAAATTTTACGAACCGATGGCACTCATGGTTTCGTGGGATATAATTCTGACTCAATTTATGCTATCAACTTTTCTACATCTCGTATGAAAGAACGACTTGATGAGGGTAATTTTATGATGACACTGGGAGTCACGTTGGACGGAAATCCGTCATCGGAGATTAATTACAGAGCATCTTTCCAGGATAACAGTGTGTTCGGTACAGGTGTCAGTTATGTTTCATCTTCACCACAATTCGGCCGTGTGTTTGATTTGGTCAAGGTTGAAAATTCGGACAGGTATAACACAGACGCAGCGGATGTAGTCCGAATGGTTAGTGCCCCGGACGATTATGCTGATGAAAGTGGTGAAGATATTCGGTATTGTCCTGAAAAAAATCTTAGTTTCGGTTTAGTTTATCCAGATTTGGGAATTATAGTTTTAAATCCAGTAGCAATTGCTGAACAATTTAAACTCGGATTGCACAACGCACTTTTGAGAGATATGGCAGAGAAAGGTGAAACTACATTTCCGGTTGGATATGCGATTGAAGAAAACGAGGGGGCAAAACTGGCATGGTACGGAGATGTCAACCCAACAACTCACCGACTGGGTGATGTCTCGTCATTTGTGTCTAAACGGAATGAACATGAAAAAATAGTTGATAATCCAGATACATGGAGAGACTTGGAAGATCTGAAAACTGCCGGAGGGGATAGAAACTATCAAAACTTTCTTAAATTAGTAAACGCATTGCAGGTCGGAAAAAAGTTCGAATGTAGAAATACCGAAATAATCCCATCGAAGCATTATTTTATTAGAATAAAAAATACGGATTTTAATTATAGTAACAATCCGTCATTCGTATATCAGGGGTTTGAAGCAGACACCGAAGCAAAGAAGGCAAATGCTTCTAGGGATGATTACTTGGGACGCGTACGACATGGTGACTTTATTACTGATCCAAGAGTTTATATAACAACAATTGGGTTGTATAATGAAGATAATGAGCTGGTTGCTGTTGCAAAATTGAGCAAACCTATATTAAAGACATTTGATTCCGAGGCCTTGGTTAAGGTTAAGTTGGATTTTTAATCGGTTCATTTTGAAAAACCTAAACGGTTTTCAAAAAAAATATATTTATATTCATGATTAAACCACTGAGAAGTTCGGATAAGATTGTCCGGCCCTTTAAAACATTCAAGACATGGACATATAAAAGCACCGACCTATCTGATGTTATTTTGCTGGAACAAATCTATTATTCACCAGTGTCTGGTGGGATGGTGGGTGCGGTAGAGGTTTTAACACAATCACAGATAGAATCGCAGTGGGGTGAGTATTTCTCACATGATGAACTTGAAGTGAGTACCGAGGTCAATCAATCAAAAAAGTATTTAAATGTATATAACAGGGCAGACGATTCACTAATAGCAAGATATCAGGAAATCGACGCAACCAATCTATTGTCGTATGAAAGTGGTGACGGAGTATCACCAGAAACACAAGAAATACAAAAGGGGGAGTTTGGTATAATTACCAAGCTTGGAAAAAACACAAAGGGAACATTTTATCCAACGGGACATCGATACTATGACTCAAAAAAGGAACCGATTAATTTTGACGGAACATACCACAGAGTTGTGTATAATACAATAAAGCATTTGTTCTATAATGATTATTTTGTTAAACATTATGATTACAATTCAAACCATGAGTTGAATATAAAAAATCCACTGATGTTATTTGGAGTGGAGAGTGCGGAATACCACGATCCAACTGTACTTGCGGATATTGATACCGGAGAGAAATACACGGATAGGAGAATAGAGAGACGTGTAATCGGTGACAATATACTAGTGTTGGAAATTTCAAGGAAGAATTTTGGAGAGAAAATTAGACCAAAGTCTGTCAAGATAACCGATTATAGTTCGGAGTTTGAAGTGATAACTATCGAAGATGACGGTTTCACAAATTTAATTACTACGGAGGGAGTGTTTGAAAGTGTCCATCGTGTTGGCATGACATGGGCAGAAAAAATATCGGCACCAGACGAAGGTATGGGTGAGTTCGATCCTAGAGATTTTTCCTTCGGAGAGCAACTTGCTTCAAGTGGTATTTATTTTATATCCGGTTGCCCAATGAACACCGATGAAATGTCCGAGTCACAAACGGGCAGTGCGTTTATATATAAATTTGATAGTGAACACGACACATTCAGAGTCGTGCGACCATTTGTATGTCCGTTTACTCAAAATGGGTTGGCATTGGAGCAACGGCACGATCACAACAATGTATTACTAAAGCAGATTGGTGGAGTATTACTCGGACAGGATTATTCGTTGAATGATAATTTCGGTGGTGCGGTTGACCTTACGGAGAACTATTGCGCGGTGGGCTCGTCGAGGTCACATATTAGAGGAAATTCCAGAGAAGCTCCGTCTGGACATGTTTTTATATATGAGAGAAATAAGGGAGGGAATGATCACTGGGGAATGTTGAATATACTTGAAGGACTACCTGGTTCCGAATTCGGAGCCTCCGTATCAATTGATGGTGATATGATGGCAATAGGTTCTCCTGGAATTGCGAATGGCAAGGGTGCGGTTTATATATTTCGCAAAGAAACCCGTACCACGGAAAGTCCGTGGAGTCGAATTACTGATGTCCCCGAGGGTTACACATGGGATGGTGAGAATAAAAAGTTCAGGGGATACCCTGAAGATTTCGAGTTGGAGAGGATAAACGAGTCAACTACACGATGGAAAGTAAAAGGAGTTATTCCTGATGGCAATTTGTTAAAGTGTTTTTCTGACATAGGAACTTTTGAGTTGATTTCGGGCAGTTATCCGACAGACACGATTGTGTCGGGAAGTATTATATCAGGCAGTTATCCGACAGACACGATTGTGTCCGGAAGTATTATATCGGGTAGTATATCATCTGGGTCTATACCTAGTGAACTTGAGTGTATGTGTGATTTGTCGACATTTGGTGGGGAGGGTATAATTACACATGGCACTCTCAAGCATAATGAAGAGGAGTTCGATTCTGGATACGAACCACACGAATATTCGGAAACACCCAAACAATCTACCGGTGATTCAACTTGGGTTTTTGATTCATATGTGGTACCGGCAGAGTTGGAAAATTGTGAATCGTTTGGTGAGAAGGTCAAGTTGACAGGAAATTCGTTGTATGTTTCAACACCATCATCACATACGCAGGTTTGTTATGTATTTGAAAAGACTGACTCGGATTGTCAGACCTGGGTTGAATCCTATAATATAACAAGAGATGGAATACGTAACACATTAACACAGAAATATTCGGTAACCACTCCAGAACCACGATCTAAAAGTGTAAACTATCCATATCAGTATTCTGATGTGGATGAACATTTATTTGGTGTGTCAATTGATGCAAATGAAAATTATCTTGTAATAGGAGATTCGTCGGACCGTAAGTATTCTCGTGGAGGTACTATAAATGAGGGCGGAGCGGTTTATATTTATGAAATAACATCATCAACACAGATAGAATTTAAACATAAGTTATATGGAGATTTTCAAGCAGAGGAATTGTTCACATCTAAATTTGGAAATTCTGTTTCACTTCTGGAAGATGATTTGTTAGTCGGTTCGCATTGCGTGGATTCTAGTACGATTGAAGTCACCGGTGGGGATATCATAGCCGATGACTATTATTTGGGAACTAGCACTTTATCAGAGGAAACTTACAACTCGGCTTCGGGTGAAAAAAATGCAGTAGAGGGCAGAGCATTCTACTACAGACTTAGTTCGGATACACCGACATTGATGAAGAAAATTAAAATGAATAAACAGAAAGAGTCCGTCCGGAGACAATATGGTTATTCGGTGTCTCTTAGTGCCGACTATATGTATGTTGGGTTGCCGGTAATTGGTAACTTTCCATTTTCGGAGTTAACTACATTTGACAATCACGGATTATCGGTGGTTAGAGACCATAAGATCAATCCATATGAGACCAGGTCTCGTGAAGCAATGTTTGCACACTATAACACTTTCTCGGAGTCCGACATTTCCCAAGACGGAAAAAACCTTACTGGCCAGGTACTTGCCTATAAAACAGAGTCTGTGCGGTTCTCAAACCGATTGCAAGTAGGAAATGTGTTCTATAAGAATGGTGTGTTGGTTTTTACTCATATGGAAAACCATTTGAAAAACTTGTTAAGAGGAAAGTTTTTAAATGGATATGAAGTTGAATTCTTGGGAACTCATACTTTATATGAAACCGAGATATTGTGTGGGGTTACACCAAACGAATTTAATGTTAGCACAAATCCGACATCACTCATACACAACCAGATTTTATATGATATAAATAATGATGGTAAATTTGATATCCGAGATTTGATATACATCTATAAATTTTTGACAGGGTATACGAATGTAACTACACTCAAGTCCGATGAGATCACCGACGGAGAGGTACCTGGGGGTATTTCCGTGGAACATGATACTATGTGGCCAAATTCAGATGTATTGTTAACGGAAAGTGAAGACGCAATTTTGATGTTTTTTGAAAGAGAGGCAGAAAACGTAATATTGGATGATTATGAAAAAACACTACCCATTCTTAAAAATCTTAAGGATGCCGGACACTTTGACATAGACAATGATGGCAACTCTGGTAGTGCAGATGCCAAGTTGATTATTAGATATTTTAAAGGTAACGAGGGATTTGATTTGGTACGTGGACTTCTTAATAAAAAATCGCAACGGAGAATCCCACGTGACATAGTTGAGTTTTTGGACGAAAAAACAGGTAAAAATAATGGTGTTCAAATACTACCTGATTTTGAAAGATATACCGATTTGGAGAAATTAATTAAAGACGGCAAGACACTTGAGGCAATGTGTCCATACGTAACCACGATTGGGTTATACAGTGGACTTGACTTGGTAGGCCTAGCAAAACTTGCCAAACCAACAAAGATAACACCAAACTATCCTATAAATTTTTTAATAAAATACGATGGTTAATAGTTTGGTGTTATATTTATATTAAACTACAACATATTAGGAGACAAAGATATGGCAGAAAAGAAAGCAGATTTTAAATCAGGAGCAGATAGAAACTCATTAAAGTGGGGTTTGGAGGAAAGGATCACGGCAACCGATTCATTTTATCGTAAGGGCCCAACGATTTCCCTACAAGCACAAAAAGGAACTGGAGTAGATTTTTTCAGTTATGGGGGTACTCGTAAGGAATTGGACGGAACGGTCAAGAAGGGCAACACAACCGGAGCAAACCGTTTCCGGACTACAAATGAAGTACAAGACGCTGCGGCCCAAGTGGACGCAACTATATACAGATCAGGTCCTGACGGAAAGGTTACGAGTAGCACGGATATAGGTGTCAATTTTATATCAGACGCTGGTTCAGGTGGAACTCCGGGTTTCAGGCAGAGACAGGGGTATGACAATATTGCCAAGTACAATGGACATGCAACCGAGTACAATCCTGAGAAGACGGTGTTTAGAAAGGCAATGCCCGCACCTGGAGGATATTCTGCCCCTGGAGTAGATTCAAGTGCAGCCAGAGGTCCTGGTAGTGATTTTATGTCTGACCAAAAGGGTAGTGGTAAAAACCTTCAAGGGTTTACACGAAGAGCAGACCAAGTGAATATTTCCGACTATGGAGGAGATGATCCACTAAAGGCTGCACAGGCAAGTATATATAGAAACTACATGGATACTACTCGGTATGAATCATCATTCAACATGAGTGAGGTATCGAGTGGAAACGTATTGCATTCGTCAACTTAAACATTATTAAGTTTTTATCTTGATTTTTTTGTAAGATTGGCATAACATAATAAGTTATGCGAAAAAAATCCTATTGTCTAGGATTGGATATAAGTTCAACGGTTGTTGGATATTGTATGTCCACATCCAAGAAAAAAATAACTGAGGCGGGTTATATTGATATTCACAAAGAACCAACTATCAGGGAAAAGGCACATAAAGTTGTCCGAACCCTTGAACACTTGGACGGAACTCCAGACGTAATTATTGTTGAGGATAGTTTGAGTGGATTTGGTGGGGGGAGGACGAGTCAACAGACCATAGTTAAACTTGCAAAGTGCAACGCAGTAATAAGTTATGTAACCGAGGCAATATACGAAACCGAGGTTACTCACGTGAATGTATCCACTATCAGAAAGGCAGTTTTCGGGAAAAGTCGTGAGAAGGGTGTGGACAGCAAGCAGTTTGTACGGGAACAACTTGAGAAAAAGATTGATTTATCCAGGTTCATAGTCTATAATAGTAGAAAAAATTATGACAAAAAGAACTATGATATGTTGGATGCGACCGTAGCGTCACTTTATCACTGGTATAAGTAGAAAATGGGGATTTCCGAACAGAAATTGCTTACCTTATTGCAAAAAGTTTTAGGGGAAGGTAAGATTGTCTCAAAAGATGAGGCAATGTTTATGTGTCCGTTTTCACACCACAGAAAACCAAAATTGGCAGTAAACTTAACAACACAGAGGTGGCAAAGTTGGATTGATATGAACGCAAAGGGCAGGAGTATTTTTGCCTTGTTTAAGAGATTGCAAGTTCCGAGTAACTACTTCGCAGAACTTTCCAAAATTGTAAAACTTCCCAAAAGCATGAAATTGGCAGATACGGAAGAACAATATGTTTCATTGCCATATGAGTTTAGAAGATTGACTGAAACACATAAGGATTTTTCATATACCAAAGCAATGAACTATTTGAAAAATCGTGGCATTGAATCGTATGATATTGAAAGATATGATATAGGATATTGTTCGGGTGGTGATTATGGTGGAAGGATAATCGTTCCATCCTATGATGTGGATAACAAGTTGAACTATTTTTTAGCTAGGGATTTCACCGGAAATGCCTATTTGAAGTATAAGAACCCACCAGTTAGCAAGGATGTTGTGGTGTTTGAGAATCAGATTGATTTCTCTGAACCACTTGTATTGTGCGAAGGTGTGTTTGATGCAATTGCGATTAGACGAAATGCGATTGCTCTCTTAGGGAAGAATATCCCAAGTAAATTAAAAATGAAGATGATAGAGAATAAGGTTTCGGAGGTATATGTGGTTCTTGACCAAGATGCAATGAAAAACGCAATTACCATATCGGAAACTTTGTTGAGTGAGAACATCAATGTAAGATTCGTCAAAATGGGCAACAAGGATGCCGCCGACGAAGGATTCCGAGCAATGGTTAAAAAATTTCGGAACACTCCCGTTTTGGGATTTGATGAGTTGATGAAACAGAAGTTATGCATGAGTTAAAGACCAAATTAAAAAAAGTTGAAAAGATTTATCATGTCTCGGACATTCACCTACGAAATGTCAAGAGACACAAGGAGTATCGTAGTGTATTTAATAACTTCTACGACCAAGTAAAGTCAGATGCCTTAAAGAATGCAATAATCTTTATTGGAGGGGATATTGCTCACGCAAAGACCGAAATGAGTCCGGAGTTGGTCACGGAGATTGCAGGTTTTATGTCTAATTGTGCAAAACTACACCCAACGGTAGTTATAGCAGGAAACCACGATTGTAATTTAAACAATCCAGATAGATTGGATGTGTTAACTCCAATTGTTGATATGCTGAATGCCGACGATCTGTTCTATTTAAGAGACACGGGTGTTTATAAAATCGGTGACATTGCAATAAGTGTATTTGGGATTTTTGATGACCCAAGTGAATATGTGAAAGGTTCGGATATTTCAGACACAGGAATTTCCACCAAGATTGCGGTTTACCACGGTGCAATAAAAAGAAGTCAAACAGATGTGGGATATATTATCTCGGGTGGGGATATACCAATATGGGCATTTGATGGATACGACATGGTTATGCTGGGTGATATTCACAAGTACCAAGTATTGCAAGAGTATAACATGGAACATAGGTTCGTTAAGGAGAGTACGATTGCGGATTATGTGAAAGACGGATGGGAGATGGTGGATGACTAATATATTGATTAAGTGTAGAAACATTCACATAGGGGATGTAATTTTTTGCAGTAGTATCGCAAAGAAATTAAAGCAGAGAAATCCAGAGTGTATTGTCCATTATGATGTTAACTATCTACAGCCGATGGAGTTGCTTATTAACAATTCTTATATTGATAGGGTTTACTACAAGGAGAACGCAAACATAGATTACGATGTTGTTTATAAGATAATGAATGATAATGTGTCTACATTAAGTCCGTATGAATCCGCAGTTTCTCAATTCCAACGAATGTGCGGTATTGAAAATTGTGACGATACCTTTGAAGTTTTTACAAATCCACAACTTGACTATTCTATACAGAGAAGTATGGAGCAATTAATAGAGATAGGTGACTGGGACGAAGACTTAATAAAAATAGGATACCAAGTCGATTGGGACAGAAAGAGTTTTTTGTTTACCGAGGAAGAATATTATCGTGCAGAGGGTGGTGAAGACGGAACTGGGTATGGAAGTGGAAGTAGAAATGTCTTTGATATAATCAACTGCATGGAGGTTTCTCCCAAAGTCATGTTGTTTGCATTGGGACAAGATGAGAAGGTTTCTCAGAATTATCCCAGTTTGAATTCAACAAGTAAGTTTTCATTTACGGCAAGTTTAATGAAAAATTGTGATTATGTTATTGGGAGTGAGGGGTGTCTTACAAATATATCTTCCGCACTTGGAACGAAGACAATAATTACTACCGATTACATTTATCAAATGTTCGGACCAAAGGGGATACATTGGCAACAGGAGGGTGGTGATTTGGATAACTTGGAAAAACGAAAAGCATTCTTGGGACCTAATTCATATTTCCCAAATCAAGGTCATGTCGAATTAAGTCCGTTTTGGTCGGATGAACAAGTAGGTGATGAAATTTTAAAATTGGTACTTAATGGAAACTAAAGAAAAATATGTAAAGATACGAAGGTTGAATCCGGATAAACCTATTGTGGTATACTCCGGAAGTATGATTCAACAAAACCACGGAGAAAAACCGTTTGGACATGGTTATGTTTTGTGGAACACAGAGAACCGTTCACCAACCCACCACGAAGTCCACAATGACTATGGATATTATACGGTTACTGTGCGTGACGGAAGATGTGTGAGTAATTTGGACTTACTTCCCAACAAAGCAAGACTGCGAGTAAAAGTTTATAACACCACAGCCGGCGAGACCAAAGTTATTATCGCAGACATCCGCAAGAAAACAAGCATTACGGATTTGAACGTGACTCGGTGCGATGCAATCTCCGAGGCAAAGAAGTTTGATAGAGACAACAGATTCAACTTTGGTGACGTCAGCCAGACCACGGTACAGAATGAACTTATTGAGGATTATTTATCAAGGAATTTCGTAGTGACTGATGACCAAATGAAGGGCATCCTTGAAATCAACAAGGAAATCAATGGAAAACTTGGAGTAAAGGAAGTACTTAGAAACTGCATATGGAAACCCAAGAAGTTTGAGTTCGGGAATATGTTCAGTTACGGTGACGGTAATGTCGTGGATTTTTCCAATATGAAAAGTGTAATGGGATTGTTTGCTTCTAATGCATCTGGTAAGAGTAGTGTAATGAGTGCATTGAGTTTTTGCTTGTTTGATAAATGCGATAGAGCATTCAAGGCATCCCACATACTCAATACCATCGCAGATACATTTAGATGCAAGTTGAATTTTGAAATATCGGGGACAGATTATTATATCGAGCGCAACGCAACTACAAAAAAGAACGGTGATGTAACTGTTTCTGTTGATTTTTGGAGGGTGAACGAACACGGAGACTCGGTTTCTCTGAACGGAGAGATGCGGGCAGGAACTAACGCACTCATCCGTGACCACGTGGGTTCTTATGATGATTTTATTCTTACGACTTTGAGTTTACAAAACAACAATGCCATATTCATAGATAAGAGTCAGAGTGAACGCAAGGATTTGCTTGCACAATTTATGGGCATTGACATATTCGACAGGTTGCATTCGGAAGCTTCCGAGGATATAAAGGAGGTTAACGCATTGCTTAAGAGATTTAATAAGGAGGATTTTAGTGAAATCCTTGCGAATAACAAACAGAATTTGTCGGATAAACAGGATGAATATGATGCCCAGCAGAAGAAAACCGAAGCCCACTTGGCCAAACAAAGGAATTTAAATGAAACGTTGGTTAAGTTGAATGCCGACTACAAGACATGTTCGGTGGAGGAACAAGATTTGGATATTGATGACCTTGAGTTTGAGAAGAAGAACCTACAGGAAAGATTAGAAAAGGCAAATGAAACTCGTGATGCCACTTCGCAGGAAAAACAAAATTTTGTTACCAAGAAGAATTTGCTAAAGGAAACTATTGCCAACCATGAAAATGATGCGGTGGAATCGGAGCATTTGAGAATATTGGAAATCGGAGACAAGATGATTGTGGTGGACAAAGACTTGGCAGTTTTACGGACATCCGTCAACGCAAAACTTGATAAGTTGAAGCACTTTGAAAACCATGAATACGATCCGAAGTGTGATTATTGTACGAAGAATGCAGAGAACTTAATAGAGAATACCAAGGAAACCAAATCAGCACTTGCCACAGATAAGAAGGAAGCAAGTAAACTTGTTGACAAGAAGAATGACTATTTGAAGGAGATTGGGGATTCTGCGGAGGTTGAAAAAAATTACAAGGTTCTTATTGATTCACGCTCCAACCTCAAATCCATTGTTTATGAAATTAATGATAAGGACAGTAAAGTTCTGGCATTGTCATCTATGATCGAGTCTCTTGAAAAGGACGTGTTGGCAAATGTGAATAGGATTGCACTTTACCATGAATGTCGTGACAGCATTGTGTTTAACAAGGAACTCAGGAAAGAAGTCCTCGTGGTTAAGAACGAACTATCATCGGTGGATTCCACGGTTGAAAAGGAAACGGAAAGGTCGCAAACACTTTTCGGAGAACTCAAGATACTTGAAAAGGAAGAAGATGATATACTGAATTCCATTGAAGAGGCAAAGGAGTTTGAAAAGAAGAAACGAGGATACGAGTTGTACCTTGATGCGGTTAAGAGGGATGGGATTTCATATGAACTTATATCACAAACGATGCCAAGCATTGAAAGTGAGGTAAACAATATCTTGTCACAAATAGTTGACTTCACCATGCAACTTGAGATGGATGGCAAGCACATCTATTCCAAGATTGTATACGAGGACAGGCACTGGCCACTGGAAATGTGTAGTGGCATGGAGAGGTTTATCAGCAGTATTGCAATGCGAGTCGCATTGATAAATGTTTCAAGTTTACCTCGTTCAAACTTCCTCGCAATTGACGAGGGGTGGGGTTCGTTGGACGGAGACAACATTAGTAGTGTTTTCAATCTGTTCACCTACCTTAAAGGTCAGTTTGAGTTTATATTGGTTATCAGTCATCTTGATATAATGCGTGACATGGTTGATGAGATTATAGAAATTCAACCCAATGCCGGATTTAGTAAGATAAAATATGGGGTATAAACATATTTAGATATATATTTATTGTATCTAAGGATGTTTGTATCTATGGAAAAATCTGATAAAAAGCAAGAACTTGAAGAAACACTAATTCAAGCAGGCCTACGAAAGGGTTATTTTACTCTTACCGAGGGTGTGTACGACCCGGGCATTCTAAAGGCAGTTTTCCTCGCAGGTGGGCCCGGGTCAGGTAAATCGGCCGTCGCCGCAACATTGTTTGACGCAGGTTCGGCAGTTAAAAGTATGTCGGCATCGGGACTCAAGATAGTAAATAGTGATACTGCATTTGAACTTCTTTTGAAGAAGGGTGGTTATGGGTTGGATATTGCGTCAATGCCGGATGACTTGTATAAATTTGTCACGAGTGATGACCCAAACTCAGTTCGCACAAAAGCAAAGCAAATAATGCAGAGACAGTTTGATAACTACAAGGAAGGTCGTGTCGGGGTAATCGTGGACGGGACTGGAGATGACCATAAGAAAATCAAAAAACAAAAAAAGGAGTTGGAAGCACTTGGGTATGATTGTTACATGGTATATGTTAATACGACACTGGATGTTGCCCAAGAACGAAATATGTATCGCGCAAGAAAATTGAAACCAGAATTGGTGAAGGCAATTTGGACAGATGTTCAATCAAATGCAGGTGCATTTCAAGGAATGTTTGGTGGAAACATGACAATCGTAGACAATACCAAGGATTCCCGTGATCCGGAGAAAGATGGAAAACTTATCTTGGCTAAACCCGTAATGAAAGCAGCTGCTAAGTTTATTGCCAAACCAATTAGAAATCCACTTGGAAAGAAATGGATTAAGTTGAAGATGGGATCGGATACAACATCCAAGTCTGGGAATAAACTTAATAGGAGAAATGAGGGCATACAAACTTCATCGGCCGATGTAACCGATGAAACTCCTATTGATAAAATTGAGGATATTACACTTCCAATGGATTTGGAAAGATACTTGAGTAGAACTATCCATATTATTGGAAAGTTTGCATTACAACCACGAAAAAACTTGGCAGTATTATCGAGGTTGGTGGAAAGTTTGGAACTAAACAAAAATCAATTTGTTAGATTTTTTAATAAAATAAAGGCAACTAAGTTTGACGAATGAAAGTAACTGGACAGAATATGGATAGTCTGATGTCCGAACTGATAATGGAGAAGTTTGGAGAAGAGTGGTACCTTGAACTGGCAGAGTCAGGATCAAAAGTCAGTTATGCTTCAAAGAAATATGGAAATCAAAAATGGGCGGAAAGACTTGCGAAAAAACTGCTCGATAAAAAAGATGAATATGAGCTCATAGGTATTTTCAGTGAAGGGGAGACAGATGAAGGTCCAATCTTGGAAGGTATAGTTTATCACTGCACCGATTTTTATGTAAAGAAGTCTCCTTATATGTACTTTGAAAAGAAGGATGCGTGTAAGAGTCATTTAAGAAGTGGCAAACCTGAGGATTATATTGAAGGATAAATGGTATGAAACTATTGGAATATACGAAATACAAGAGTGACCCCTATTGGATGAAGGCAAAGTATGACGGAGTATCTGGTGAGCAAAGACTTCCAGTTCAGAGAAGAGTGCGAAAGGGTGGTGTGAAATTTAGAAAAGGTGAGGAAGTGTTGTTCTTTCCAAAAGGTAAGCTTATTTTGGTAGGACATGACGCAGATCAGGCCTGGAGAGATTTTCAAGCAGCTGCTCAAGACGAAGACTTTTATATGTCTCAATACGAGGAAATACAAATGGATAAACTACAAGAAAGATATGATGACAAGGAATACAAGAAGGCAATTAAGTTTTTGGCGGGATTGCACTCAAGTATATTAAAGGCAAAGGCAAAGGCAATTCGTTGGCTTGAACGCAAGGGTTTCAAAAGTGTTGCGGATGACGTGGACGATATGTCAGCAACAGAATGGCAGTCCTTTTTATCCGATAAGGTTTACGAACAGCAGCTGCGTGAGCACATTCGTGCAATAATTAAAGAAGTGGTTGATAGGTGAATGAAACTGAACAAAGGTTAAGTGACACACTTTCAGAATCTTTGATTGATGATTTACTGTCAGAGAAATCATCACATATAAAGAAAGTAGTTGCCGTTTATCCTGGCAGATTTCAACCAGCAGGTGTCCATCATGCCAAAACATACAAGTGGGTACAGAAGAAGTTCAAAGATGCTTGGGTTGTTACTAGCAACAAAACTGATGGTGTCAAGAGTCCGTTAAGTTTCAAGGAAAAGAAAATGGTGTGGTTGAAGCATGGAGTAAAGAACATTATCCAAGCAAGAGAACCATATAAACCCAAAGAACTTCTAAAGAAGTATGACTCCGAAACCACGGCCGTTGTATTTGTATATGGTGCAAAGGAGGGTGAACGACTCAAAACAACCAAGGCAGATGGAACTCCTGGGTATTATCAATACTACGAAAAAAATAAGAAGAATTTAAAAGGTTATGAAGAACATGGTTATGTTATTGTAGCACCACATATAAGCATAAAAGTTTTGGGTGGTGAGGTTGATGGCACACGAATCCGTGAGTTATTGGGCAAACCTGCGAGAGGCAAATATACCAAGGAAAAGAAGCAACAAGCATTTGAGGACTTGTTTGGTTGGTATGATGAAAAGATTTTTAAGTATCTGACAGAAAAGTTTGCCACATTGTTTGAAAATATGGAAATATATGAGGCATTTTTGAAGGTATATCCAAGACTTGTAGGGGTTATACGGAGTTTTCCAAAGATACTAAAGGAACTCAGTTCCATAGGTGGACTTGGAAAGGCAATGGTCGATGACGGCCCAGCTGGATATTTTCCAGGACACTCATATGAACAACATACCACTAACCGGGCCGCAGATCTTGGATATAATGTAATCAATTACATTATTGGAAAGGATGATGCAGGCCGGAATGCGGATTATAGGCCATGGGGAGATTATGCAGGTCCAGTTCCATCGGTTTCATTCTTCCCTGCCGGTGATATTGGTGAAAAGTCACCTACAAACCAAATTGATATTGAAAATACTAAACTTGCCCACATGGAGTGGTCCGAGTTTATCACAAAAACAGCAGAAACCTCTGGGTATAAGATAGTGGATTTTCTTGGAGCGGATTGGTCGATGCGAAAACATGATGAGCAAGGACATGAAAACCTCATTGGCAAGCATATGATTGATAAAGATGCCCACGATGAACCAGACGACGATGAAATCACCAAGGGTGTCGAGGGCCACGCAATCAAAGAGTCTGTTGAATCAATAATTGATGCGTATGTTAAATTGATAACGGAAGGCGGTGCAAAGGGTCATATGTCCCATCCATTTGATGACAATGAACTCACATTTGGTGACCTAAAGGAAATGATTAGACGTGCGTTGACTGGTAATTTGCATATAGAGGGAAATATTACCGAGAAACTTGACGGACAAGCATTGTCGTTTAGTTGGAAGAATAGCAAGGTTATCTTTGCTAGAAACAAAGGCCAACTTGCGAATGATGGTGCAGAAGCACCGGATGTTAAGGCACTCACGGCAATGTTTTCAGACCGACCCGAAAATATTCGTGACGCATTTGTTAACGCCGCACAAGATTTACAATCGGCAATATCCGGACTTTCCGACAAACAGAAAGATAAAATGTTTAAAGAGGGACAGAGGTTTATGGCAGTTGAGGTTATGACTCCGAAGACTCAAAATGTTATACCACAGAATCAAGAGATGTTAGTTTTCCACGGACTGAGTGCATATGATGAAAAGGGTGTGGAGACAAACCTTGACAGAGAAGGTAATGACATATCGTCGGTGTTAAAAGGGTCCGCAAGGATGTTGGCAGGTATGATTAAACAGATAAATGCAGATGTGCAAGATAGATTTGAACTTCACCCACCGGTGATAGTTTCACTGCCCAAATCCAAAGACTTTGAAAAGAGTCAATCGGTTTATTTTGGAAAACTGGACAAATTAAAGAAAGAATTTAATTTGAAGGACTCGGACCAACTCATGATGTATCACCAATCATGGTGGGAAAATTTTATAATCAAATCGGCAAAAAAATTCAAGGTTTCATTGACAAATGTCACGAAGGATGGGTTAATCAAACGATGGGCATTCTTTGACAAGGGGTATAGAATCCCAGACATTAGATCGGATCTTGTCGGTGAACCGAAATTCTTGGAATGGGTATTGAAGTATGATAAGGGTGATCATAGTAAACAAGCAAAGGAAAACTTGTTGAAGTTGGAAATTATTTTCTTAAGGTTGGGAGGGGAGGTAATGCAGAATGTTGCAGGGTTTCTTGCCGCCGGCGGCAAGGAGGATATAGCAAAGGATTTTCAGAAGACTGCAAAAGAACTTGCAAAATCTTCAGATATAAAGGTGATTAACAAGTATCGGTTGGAAATGGGTCGACTTGATGCAATCGGAGGACTTGATGCAATTGTTCCCTCGGAGGGGATTGTGTTTGAGTATAAGGGTGGAATATATAAGTTAACCGGTGCGTTCGCACCAATCAATCAATTGAAGGGTATTGTACCAGGAAGATTTTAATGGAAGACTTGGATGAAAAGAATTTATCAAGAGTTGCCAGAAGAAAAATGGCACAACGGGCAAGGCGTACCGCAAAGAAACGTGCGGTTAAACGCAAGGCCAGAGCAAAGAGAATGAAAACTCGTGATCAATTAAAATCATCGGCAGAGAAAATGGCAAAGAATCTTATTGTCAAGAAGTTGACTGGTGGAAAAAAATATGGAGAACTATCAATAGGGCAGAAGGAAACCGTGGACAAGAAAATATCAGCAAAAAAGGGATTGGTACAGAAGATTGCAAGGCGAATGCTACCGAAGGTAAAATCTAAAGAAAAGGATAGACTAAAAAAAGTGAGAGGTAACGATAAAGAAAAGGAAATGGAAAAGGATCCCGTGAACGAGATAGTAGACCCACTCACGATTGCGTCCGTTGTAGCAATAACAGGAGGCGCAGTTGCAATTACTGCAACTCTTGCAAAGAAGTTATCTAGTGCTTTTTCACGGAGAAGTGTGGACTTTAAGGTTGAAAAAACATATGAATTGATTAAGAAAAAATATCCTCCTATTTTTGCAATGATAAGAGATCAACGATTCGGAAAAGGAAAACTTGCTAAGATGGTGAAGGATATGCAAGATGAAATTCCTGGGTTAAAGAAACGGACTTTCATGAACAACATAACGGATGTAATTGAACAACTGATGCAACATCATAATTGGGTAGTGGTGGGAGATCAAAGTGCTGAGTTAGATCCAGATAGATTTCAGAGAGAACAGACCGAGGGTTCCTTTGGTGTGCTTACGTTAAAAGTTGATGGGTCTTATCCTGAGGTATCGGCACGAGAGGTAGGCGGAAAACTTAAGGCATATACTTTTAAGACAGGTGCGGAAGCAAAGAAGCACACGGAGTTGGTTGGTGGGAAAGTATATCAACCAACCGGAAGCAAACTTTATTACGTGGAATTCACCAAACTTGACGGTCCTGCGGATTCCATTGATGAATCTAAAGATTACAAGACTGCAAACGAAATTAAGAAGGAATGGAAGAAACAATATCCCAAGGACAAGTTTACGTTCAAGAAAGTTCGTGGTGGTGGAAACGACTGGTTGCTTGTTATTTCTCCAAAGGGTGTTGAACTTGAGAGATATCAACATGTACCAAAAACTGGATGGATTGAAATGAACGAAAGCAAAGATAACGAAGAAACAGAGGACATTAAGTCTTTACAAGCAATACTTGATGTTGCATCCGTTCTGAGTCCAAAAAGTCCTTATTTCAAGGGCAGAGGAAGTAAGGATAAGTACATTAAAATGATTAAGAGTAAACTTGATAAATTGGGAGTGCATGAGAATATAGATGTTCCGATTGCAATTGGTGACACCGTATTGGGTGGTAAATTTAAGAATAAGAAAATTGTTGTTAAGAGTATTGGTAAAAATGAAAAGGGTGATTTGACAATCAACGGCCGTCCATTGCTGAAATACAGAATAATACGTCAAAAGGGTCAAATGTTTAAGGAGGGTTCTAAAAAAAACAAGAATAAACCAACTACCCGGATGGATGCATATAAGAAGGTTCGTAAGTCGACCATGCCCAAGAGTAGACCAATGAAAAGTAAGAAAACTTATGATAGAAAGAAATTTAGGAAAGGTGAAGACGATTGATGTTAGTTGACAAACTTACAATTATGTGTTTATATAAAATGTTATGGCAAAATTAGATAAAAGTGATTTAAAGAGTATGATCAAGAAATCTCGTGTCTTGTTCAAGGGGGAAGAACTCCCAAAAGTTCATGGTTATGAAGGTGAGGTGGAAGAACTTGTTATACGACAACCTGGAGAAGTTTGGACGGATAAGGATGGCAAGGAGTGGAAGCAATTGGGTATAAATACCAAGACAAGAACTGAGACTCCAATGGATAAGATTAGAAAACTTGCAAGAACTGCAAGGAGTTGTCCAAAGGATGTTTGTTCGTTGGACACCACTAAATATCTGGACAAGAGAATGAATGCAATGAAGGGAATGTGCTTTAATTGTGTACAGGAGTATGAACAGAAACTAAAGAATGAAGGTAAGTACGAGGCATATGAAAAGAAGTCTATGTTATACAATGAAAGAGATTTTCTTAAGGATGCGAAGTCAAAGATGGAGGAGTCACGAGATTATATAAGCAAAAACCCAGAATTTTTGAACGAGGATGGTTCACTGGAAGAGTGGTTAATTCCAGATAAGAAAAAACTAGTGAACGACCTTGATAGTGATTTGTCCCAAGTGAACGAGAGGTTAGAAACCATCACAGAGGCTCTTGAAGAATATAAGGATATGGAATTTTAGACGATACCTTGAACTTTTTGGAAAAATGTAAAAAAGATTGTATATACGTATTTATAGTGGATGGATAACAATCAAAATGTTCCACTGCGTGAAATAATAAAACAAGAGTATGCAGAGTGCTTGAAATCACCTGCACACTTTATGAAAAAGTATTGCAAGATCCAACACCCTACCCTTGGAACGATACCTTTTGATCTATACGACTTTCAGGCAAAGACACTTGAAAGCTTTCGTGATGAGCAGTTTAATGTAGTTTTAAAGGCCAGACAAATGGGGATATCAACTTTGGTATCTGGCTACGCACTTTGGTTAATGACGTTTTTCACGGATAAATCTGTTTTGTGCATTGCAATAAATCAAGAAACTGCAAAAAATATTGTCACGAAGGTGACTCATATGTCCGAGAATTTGCCAAGCTGGTTACGAAGTGAGTGTACGGAGAAGAATAAGTTGAGTATGCGATTTAAGAATGGAAGTTCTATTAGAGCCGCATCAAGTAGTGTTGACGCATCACGTTCAACTTCATTGAGTTTACTTATTGTGGATGAGTGTGCGTTTATAGGAAATATGGAGGACATATGGACCGCATCTCAGTCAACGATTACTACTGGTGGTCGTTCCATATTATTATCAACTCCGAATGGAATAGGTAACTTCTTTCATAAGACCTGGGTGGGTTCTATGGATGGTTCGAATGATTTCAATCCAATAAAATTGCATTGGTCACTACACCCAGAACGGGAACAAGAGTGGAGAGACGCACAGACTAAATTGATGGGAGAGAAGGAATCTGCCCAAGAGTGTGACTGCGACTTTATAAGCAGTGGTATGTCGGTTATTGATGCATTGCTTGTTGAGTGGTATAAGGATAATATGGTAAAAGAACCACTGGAAAAACGTGGGATTAATAAAGAATATTGGATATGGGAATACGCAGACCACAGTAAGGATTATGTGGTGGCAGCCGATGTCGCCCGTGGTGATGGTAAGGACAAGAGTGCCTTTCATGTTATTGATGTCGTTAACCTAAGACAAGTTGCGGAATTTCGTGGGGATATGGAGACAAAGGATTTTGGAAACCTTTTGGTTGCGGTGGCCAATGAATATAATGGAGCATTGCTTGTGGTAGAAAATGCGAACATTGGCTGGGCAGTTTTACAACAGATAATTGACCGAGGATATACTAATTTATACTATACGCAACGAGATTATCAGTATGTTGATGAACTTGCACAACATACGAACAAGATAAATCGTATGGAGAAACAGCAGGTACCTGGGTTCACAACGTCTGTCAAGACACGACCTCTTATCATAAGCAAGATGGAAAGTTATGTGCGTGAAAAGGAACTTGTGATAAACTCGGAACGAACCATAGAGGAAATGTTTACTTTTATATGGAATGGAATGAAGGCCGAGGCAATGCCAGGATATACGGATGACCTTGTAATGAGTTTATGCATTTCATTGTGGGTACGAGACACGGCACTTAGGTTCAGGTCGGAAAATATGAATACACAAAAGTCAATGTTTGATTATATGGGGAGCACGGTAAATATGGAAGCAGGTCCTAAACATCCCACGGGATTGCCACATAATCCGTATGAAATGCCAGATGGCCACGGTGGAAAGGAAAATTTGGAATGGTTGCTAGGGTGAGGGTATATGTATGTATATAACGTTTAACGGAGGATACCTAGTATGAAGAATATGAGTATATTGATAATTGTTGCAGTCACGTCGTTTATGATGACGGGTTGTGGGTCAAGTGGCAGTGGTAGGTTTCTCCCAACTACAGGAGTTTATACACAATCTTCGTGGCAAACCTATACGGATGTTCAAACTGACGTGGAAAATATTGTGGTGGGAAAGACTACGAATAATGATTTAATTAGAATGGGGTTTGACTTGGAGTATATGCCGAATGTGAAACGACTCACTTATTTGGATGTAATGACTAAATTTAAGTTGGATAGTCCGACAAGGTTTACTTTGTTTAATAACATTGAATTACCACAAGGAGTTTTAAAGACGTTGGCGGCAAGAGAACAAGGCAGGGCATATGAGTTGAGTTTAGAGTCTATTGTGAATAAACGAGAGGGGAGTGTGTGGTTGGATGTACTTGGATTCAGAAAAACAGTTCATACTACTGGGTGGAGAGCAAACATTTTGGTACTCATGGTAGACGACGTAGTTGAATATGTGTTGTATTCGGGGGAGAGAAACATAGACAGAACAGAGAAAACGAAGAATCCGTTAGGACCATTTCAAGGATTTGATGGTGGTGATCTCATAAAGGCTGCAGGTGAGTTATAGGTTTGACATTCACACGTATATAACATAACATAGTTACAAATAAAGGGCTATTAATGGCAAAAGACAATACACAGGAGGAAGAGGAATTAGAGAAAGAGCAATCAAGAACAAAAAAGGTGCTCGGAGGGTTGAAGAAATTATTTTCCTCGGAAGTTATTGTTCGGAACGTTGGAGGGAAAAAGTTAAAGGTCGTCGATACGGACGACATTCAATATTCCAACAAGTTACGGGATAGATACCATCGTATGCACACATTGTATAGTGATTATACGAGTAGATATAATAGCATAGGATTTCAGACGGCTAGACTTGAGTTGTTTAGTGACTATGACATGATGGAGAATGATCCAATATTATCAAGTGCGTTGGACATCTATGCAGATGAATGTACAACCAAGAGTGAGTTCGGAGATATTCTTAAAATTTCAAGTGCGGATTCAAATGTAAAGGGTATCCTTGAAAATTTGTTTTATGATATATTGAATATAGAGTTTACCCTGTGGGGGTGGACTAGAAATATGTGCAAGTACGGAGATTTTTATCTCCACCTTGAGATTGAACCAGAGTATGGTATTCATAACGTAAAACCAATATCAACATATGAGATGACCAGGGTAGAGGACATGGATCCAGAGAATCCTGCATATGTAGTATTCAAGCAAGAGGGGATTTACTCTGCGGACTATGAAAATTATGAAATAGCCCATTTTAGAATGCTAGGTGATAGTAATTTTCTCCCTTATGGTAAGAGTGTAATTGAATCTGCCCGTCGTGTATGGAAACAGTTGCAACTGATGGAAGATGCCATGCTTGTTCACCGAATCATGCGAGCACCCGAGAAAAGGATGTTCTATATAGACATTGGTAATATTCCACCGAATGAAGTGGATAACTTCATGCAGAAGGTTATCAATAAAATGAAGAAGGTTCCGTATGTGGATGAGAGGACTGGAGATTACAACTTGAAGTTTAATATGCAAAACATGACCGAGGATTTCTTTCTTCCGGTACGGGGTGGTGACAGTGGCACACGAATCGAGAATATGGGGGGCATGACATATGATGGAACGGATGATATTGAATATGTAAAGAACAAGATGATGGCCGCCTTGAAAATTCCCAAGGCATTTCTTGGTTATGAGGAAGGTATCACCGGAAAGGCAACTTTGGCCGCCGAGGACATAAGGTTTGCAAGAACGATAGAACGTGTTCAACGGATTATGATGAGTGAGCTCACCAAGATTGCAGTTGTCCATCTTTATTCCCAAGGGTACAAGGATGCAAAACTCGTTGATTTTTCCTTGGAACTTACTAACCCATCAACAATTTTTGAAGAAGAACGAGTACGCATATTATCCGAGAAATTGAATGCATCCCGAGATATGCTTGATGCCAAGATGTTTTCAAAGGAATGGGTATACGATAACATTTTTGGATTATCGGAGGATGAAGTGGATAGTATCCGTGACAGTTTCGTCCAAGATGCGAAGGAGTATTACAGATTAGAAACCATCCAAAACGAGGGAACTGACCCGGCAGACCCCAACGCAGAACCTCCGGCCGGAGACAATGAAACCGAATGGGGATTTGGTGATTTTGAAAATATGACAGACGAGGAGAAGGAAATAATCAAGCAACGTGAGAAAGAAAAGAAGAAACGGGCAAACGTAGGTAAGAAATATGACCACCCTGACGAAAAATCCAGAGGCCGCGACCCATTGGGTGCAGACGAACGCAGAGAATCGGGTAGGGGATGGGGAGATAGTCCGTTGAAATTGGAAGCAGAGTTGACAAAATTGGATGAGTTTTTACAGGCAAAACCGAAAGTAAAACCAACCGAAGAACCACAGATTTTAGTTGAGGAGACTGCAACAACTGTACGAAAAAAATCAGAAGAAACCGAACAAGAAGGGGGACTATTGGACGAGGATAATTTAATCAATAATTAATTTTTAGAAATATTGGTTGATAATTATAGTTATATCTATATTTATGTTCATATATATTAGTTTTACATTCACGTGAAAAAATTAAAACACAGCAAGTTTAAGAATACCGGAATTCTGTTTGAACTATTAGTTCGGCAGATAACTGCCGATATATTGGATGACAAAAAAGAGTCACAGGCAAACCGCCTGATGCGGAAGTATTTTGCGGAAAATACTTCGTTGGGAAAAGAGCAACGTCTATATCAACTTCTTATGGAAGAATCCTCCACGGACGAACCACACGCCGAAAGATTTGTTGATACTGTAGCAGACTCCCACAGTAAACTTAATACCAAGAAACTGGCACAACTTAGATATGAGTTGGTTAAGGAAATGAAGGATGCATATCCCATAGATGATTTTCTTAGGTCGAAGATTCGTAATTACAAGACTTATGCAAGCATTTACAAGTTGTTTGAGAGCAAATCTCCAGATGTATATTGTGATGCCAAGGAACTTTATGATTCAAAGAATACCGTAATACACGGTTTGTGTAATAAGAGCCGACCAAAGGCAAATGAGTCGGTTGAGTCTTATGAGAAGCACAATGAGGATCTTCGTTTAATAAGTTATAGATTGTTGGTGGATAGATTTAACGACAAATATAGCACTCTTAATGAAGAACAACAGAAGTTGCTTAAAAACTATATAAACAATATTTCAAACACAAATAGTTTGAGGGAATATGTAGATAAGCAGATTCCAAAGGTAAAATCACGAATCAAGAAACTTGGGGAGATGCATGTTGACGATGAGGTGGTTAAGATTAAATTGGGTGAGGTTATTTCGCAACTAGACAAAATCAGAGATGGTCGTCTTGTCAAGGATTCACAAGTTTCTACATTACTTATGTCATATGAATTGATTAAGGAACTTGAGAAACATGAGCAAAAGTAAATGTCACATCAGACAAATCATTCGTAGTTTAGTCCAAGAAGTTCTTGACGAAGATGATTCCGTCATTCGTGATGATTGTGGAAGGCCTCATGCAGAATCGGACGACGGCCAAGATAATTTAGAGGAATTGAATTCAACGGCAAATGCTGATGGATACCAAACTCCATATGCCTTTGATGTGGATGCTTCCGAGGAAGCCCATGAAAAAAATATAAAGGACAAGGCCGAGGTATTTGACTATAAATCAACCAACAACGAGGGGAATAATACGGTAAAACTGCAAGAGGGAAAAAGTTTGTTCCATATGTTTAGGGATCATCCGGATTATTCTCCGGAGCAGAAAGTCGGAGTTACTATACGTGAGGTTAACAAATTACTGAACGAGATTGAAAAATTGCTTCGTGTGGGTTCACGGTATAAGGTTGAGACAAATTTAGAAACGGACAAGTTTTGGAAAACAACTAATCGATATTTGTCCAGCATAGATGAGAAGATATTTAGAATATCAAGAAAAGTTAAAGAAATAAGATAGGAGTGTATTATGAAAACTAGTATGAAATTAGATGTCGTTTCAGCAAATGACATGACATATGACCATAGTGTCAAAAGACCAAAACAAAAGTCTAGGAAAGATGCCAACAATGGACAGGCAAAAGAGATAGTTGATAGTTTGGGTGGCAAATGGGGTGAGAGCAAATGGGGTGCGGAACTTAAGTCACAGGCCGATGATGTCTCTGCCACTGCAAATGTATTCAAGAAGGCTAACGGTAAATACGGATGTCGACTCAACATCGATGCGTCATTTATTGGTAATATGACAGATTCCGACTCTCCGCAGGCCTGCATTGATAATATCTTGGTTGGGATTGATTCAATTGCTAAATCTTGTTCCGAGTTATCAAGAGATGCTTTTTTGAAGACTACGGAAACCGACGCAACTTCCCAAGAGGACACTTCGGTTCAAAAGCAACTATCCGACATCACAACCGCAGAGTTATCTGAGGAGAATTAATGACAAACCTCGGTGGCAATCAATGTACTTGCACCGTTCAAGAGGTGGATACTTCGGAATTCGAAGAAAAGAAATTAACAGACCCGACGATCACTGCCTATAAAGACGCATTGGAAAAACTTACTGGGACGGTGAAGAAAGCATCACAATCATCTGATGGTAAGGAATTGTCTGATGATTATTGGAAGGAGGTTTCTCAATTATTGAAAAAGGCAAAACTCGGCATTTCTATGAAGGAATTGGGGATTGATGATGAATCCAACCCGGTGGGAACAACTGGTAAGGATACCAAAATAAAACCTATGGGTGATACACGGGACGGTGACCAACAATTTGATGTGGCAAAAGATGAAGAAGAGGCCATGGAAGACGAGGCAGAAAAGGAAAAAGAAGAAAAGAAAGAAGCACCACCAACAAAGAAATCCGAACCGGAAACGGACACGGAGGACGAGAAGACCCAGAAAACAGAAGCACTGAACGAAAAGGCAAAGTCTGCAGCTCAACAAAGATTGTTTGGGATGGTACATGCATACCAGTCTGGTGAGTTGGATAAAAAGGAGGTAGGTGCTTCTCTGTGGGAAAAGATAAAAAAGATTGCCGGTGGAATTTCAAATAAGGATGCGGAAGATATAGCCAAGACAAAACATGATGATTTACCTGAAAAAGTTCCCACCAAGGAATCTACTAAACAACTGGATAAACTTGATGAGATTCGTCACTTGGGAATCATTCTTGAATCCGATGACTATAAAGTAATTTCTGCTACAAATTACAGAGAAGGGTATATTATGGAAGTTAAACTGGGGGATACCATATATCTTCTAGCAATAGCAGATGAGGTGATCCTTGAGGGTGTTGGGTACACCTATATTTTGGGAGATACTTCCAATTTTGCCAAAGTTGTGGATAAGTTTAAGAAATTGACAAGCTTGAAAGATTATGAATTGATACAACGGAACTGTGCAGAATCGAAAACCTCGGTTCTATAAAAATCATGGTTATCCGCAAATAAACATAGATACATATATACTTATTAGATGATATGGCCAAACAAGTAATAGTATCCACACGTCCTTTTGAATTTACCCGTGACCAAATATCCGAGAGCATCGATGAAAACGATGGTCGGTTGATTGTAAAAGGAGTGCTTCAAAAGGCACGAGAGCAGAATCAAAACGGTAGAGTGTATACTCGTAGTTTGCTGGAGAGAGAAGCCGGCAAGTACCAGGAGTTGATTAAGGATAAAAGAGCATTGGGTGAACTGGACCATCCAGACAGTGCTATTGTAAATTTGCAGAATGTAAGTCATAATGTACAAACGATGTGGTGGGAAGGTGATAGTTTAATGGGGAAGGTTGAGGTGCTTGGTACTCCGGCCGGTAATATTTTAAAGGAGTTGTTCAAGTCTGGTATAACACTTGGAATTAGTTCCCGAGGTATGGGAACAACAAGAGAGTCCGAGGGTAAAACCTTGGTAAACGATGACTTTGAATTGGTTGCATTTGATTTTGTAAGCAACCCATCAACTAGGGGGGCATTTCTTGAACCTGTTAATTTAACCGAATCGGTTGAACCAACATCCATACAAAAACCTGTTGTTACCAGTGGTAGGGTGTGTACTAAGTATTGCAAGGTCGAGGGACTTGTTCATGAAATTCTTGGAGAAATTGGAGACGCATAAAATGAAAAAGAATAATTTCACCCGACTTATCAAGGAAAGTATTTTGGAAGTTGCCAAAGAGCAACGTGACCAAATTGATGAATTTAATTCGGTGACGGGTAGATTTGACGATGAGGGATTGTCGTCTAAACAAAAGAAACTCGCATCTGAAAAAATAAACAAGTTCGGAAAATATCAGAAGTTCATTGCTCTTGAGGCAAGGGACTTGGATGTGGCAGAAGATATTTGCAATATCGTGGACAATGCGTCCAAGTATATTATGAATGAGACAGACGATTGGTTTGACGGAATTAGTGTAAAGAGAAACTTAAAGGAAGTGAAATCCATGGCCAAGGAATTTTATAAGACCGCAAAAGAACGTCAAGTATACACGCAACGAATGCAAAGTCTCTATGAAGATATGGGCAACATATTGAATCGTTATTTTGAAATTGCAGGAGACCAAAACAATGAAGAGAAGTGAATTAAAAGAATATGTGATGCAGACCTTGCTTGAAGTCGTGGATTATACCGGACATATTAAGGGAACACTTATAAAGAAATGCATGGGATATATGGGTGTTGAAAAAAAGTTTGTATGCGAGGGAACCGTTGGAGATGCAAATCAATGGGCAACTGACAATAAATTGACTTTTGTGAAATCTGATGATTCAACATTCGGAGGTCATTATGATGACGGAACCGCAATATATGAATTCCAACCAAATCCTGAGTATTACGGAGAGTTGATGGAGATTAATATGTCCGCCCGTGAGACATTGGCAAGAATTTCTGGAATAAATGCTCAAGTCCTCAACGAGGCCCCCGAACAAGTTACACAACTCGTACAACACATTTTATCGGATGAAACCTTGGCAGAAACTCGTGTGGCTCCGATTTTTTCGAATATAACCAAAAAAATTCTTGAGGGTATGGTAGACCCAACACAAACCACTAGGTTACTCTCGTTTCTTGTAAAAGAAGGGCTAAAGACTTTATCAGACGATGAAATAGAACTCTCCGAAGAAGAAAATAGATTGGCAACGGAGCAGTTATTTAGACATCTTCAACGACAAATAGACGAACTTACCGAAGGTTGTGATAATTGTAACGAAGAGGAGTGTGAGGGGTGCACGACTGAGGAATCGGCACAGCAGAGAGTTAGTTCAGGACCAATGCTCACGGGTGGAACATTGGCAAAGAACTATAATCGAATGGTGAGTGATCACAGACAATTTCTATAATATAGGAGAATACAAGCATGAAAATTACAAGAAAAGAACTTAGAGAAATCATCGAAGAAGTTGCCACAGAACTCGGCATCTTGGAATTCGATGAAGGAAACGCATTCGGAGCCGCAGTTAAAAAGGCAAAGGAAGCAGGTGAGGATGAATTTGAAGTTGACGG
>Ga0209362_1000430_pt1 | contig 37503 bp, 34 predicted proteins | sample SaaInlV_165m_DNA_FD_184680 | JGI IMG/M metagenome (GOLD analysis project Ga0209362, IMG submission 184680) | Marine microbial communities from expanding oxygen minimum zones in the Saanich Inlet - Saanich Inlet SI037_S3LV_110m_DNA (SPAdes)... | ecosystem: Environmental > Aquatic > Marine >... | reverse complement strand
ATGGTTTTCCAATCGGAAACTATGGACAAAAGTTTAAGGTACATTTGCCCGACAAATACGCAGAAAAAGCAGGCGAGCCCGTAGATGCTGAAGTAGTTAAGATGCCGTTTACAACTTCTGTGAATCTCAATATTCGGGAAATTATTGATTCATAACATTCTTCCGGCGCGAGAAGAACACCTTCTCAGAACAGGACATTAAAGAAGCATTCAAATTAAAAATTTTTTAATTACGGACATCCGAAACAAATTCAGCAGTATTTTGGAAAGGAAACATCGGCCGTTGTCTATGTTTGTTTTCTAGACTATCAAAGTTCTCGCAAACTGCTAATATTTAAGACTTTACTGCAACGGGCTTTCGCTCAGTACCTGTTCCAGTTCTGTAAGCAGATGTTGCGCATCACGCATGTTGAAAACCATGGGTGGTTTAAATTTCAGCACGTTGTGTCCCGGGCCTTCAGAACTGAGCAGAATCTTCCTTGATTTCATTCTTTCGACAACATAGTCAGCCTGAAGTGGTGCTGGTTCTCTGGTTTCAGGATCAAGAACCAATTCAACTCCCAGAAAAAATCCTTCCCCGCGTACATCTCCAATCAGTGGAAAAAATTCTTTCAGTCGTACAAGTTTTTCTTTCAGCCAGTTGCCTGTTTCGAGCGCATTTTGTCTGAGACCTTCCTTTTCCATTATATCCAGAACTGCCATACCCACAGAGCAGGAAACTTGATTTCCACCGAATGTATTGAAATATTCCATCCCGTTTGCGAATGCTTCAGCAATCTTCCTTGTTGTAATAACCGCACCCAACGGGTGTCCGTTGCCTATCGGCTTGCCAAGAGTGACAATGTCCGGTATGACACCCTGCAGTTCAAAAGACCAGAAATGCTTTCCTGCACGTCCAAAACCTACCTGCACTTCATCTGCAATGCACAGTCCGCCGTGCCGCCTTACATGTTGGTAAGACTGCTGAAGAAAACCCTCGGGAAGAGGAACTTGCCCCCCGCAGCCCAACATGGATTCACAGATAAACGCTGAAGGCTTTCTTTCCTTTGCAGAAAGTATCTCACAAATTTTTTCGACCTCATCTGCATAAAGAATTCCGGCCGTTTCAGGATCCCTGTGGAGACCGCGATACAGATAAGGCATTGGAATTTCGTGCACCCATTCCGGAGCGCCTTTTCCTCCGGGCCCGTTATGTTTGTAGGGGCTAATATCAATATTCGCCCTTGTATTACCATGATATGCTTCCTCTAACACTATCATGTCTTTTTGTCCGCTGACTGTACCGGCAATCCGCATGGCCAGTTCGTTGGCCTCACTTCCGGAACAAACCAGAAAACAGGTGTCAAGCGGATCCGGAAACAACGCACAAAGACGTTCCGTATACTCAATATTGAGCGGATTCAGATAACGAGTATTCGTGTTCAAAACATAAGCCTGATTGCTCTGCGCCATTGCAATGTCAGGATGAGAGTGCCCCACGTGCGCCACATTGTTAACGCAGTCCAGATAAAATTGTCCTTTGGAGTCAATCAGCGACTGAGCCTGACCTCTAACAATAATTAGCGGATCCTGATAAGAGAGGCTCAAAGATGGGCCAAAAACATTTTTACGCCGCTTTAGCAGTTGTCCGGTATCAATTTCCTTCGCCGTGCTTTCGCTGTCAAGTGACAACATCAAACCGGGATCAGGGCAAATACTGTTCCAGAATTTTTCCCCTGAAGGGAGTGCGACTCCGGGATAATTACCTTCATAATCAAACAGATCGAGGATCAGCTGAAAATGAACGTGTGGAAGCCAGCCTCCATTTTCGTTTGAGTTGCCTATTTTAGTCAGTTGCATTCCTCCTTTGATCACTTGTCCAATTTCCAGTTGCTTCAGACATTCACGACCCAGATGACCATAAAGAGTGTAAAACTCGGGACCGTCCGTAATTTTATGTCTGAGGATCACCGTTGGTCCATAATCAAGCTCGGTCTGATTATCCTGAAGCTTATGTACTACTCCATCGATAGGCGTATAAATGGAAGTTCCGGAAGGTGCAAAGACGTCAATTCCAAGGTGTATTGTTCTCTTTTCTTCACCATCAATTGAGTTATTCAAAAATTCTTTTGCAGAATAGAATGAACGGGCCTCAGCATATTTTCCAACTCCAATCTCCGCATTATTTTCGCGTAAATATGAGTCCATAATTTCCACTTGTTTTTCCAAAGACACGCCCTCCATTTTTGCTGAAAGAGAACTGCCTATGCTAAGATCAAGCACCACCGTATTTTCAGGATTTAGAGGCTCTCCCAGCAGGGAATGAAACGAACCCTCCGCCTTTTTATACCAGTTCAAGAATTCAGACGAACCAGGAAATGCTTCCATATTACAAGCGTCCCTGAAAAGATAATGCGCATAACGCGGATTTACTTCCTGTAAGCGTTCCAGTAATTCGCGGGCTGGTTTCTGACTGATACCTAGATATTCGTTTTCAGGATCATTCTGCTGTTGAAATGTGCCCAGAGTCAGAGTCAGACAAAGACGCATCATTACCATCGGAAACAGTATTTCAAGCTCTTTTTCTTCAAGAGGGAAGTGCTGATCAAATCCGCGTATCAACAATACCGCTGCCTCAAGAGGATCCGGCTTGTCCAGCATCGCGTAAGCGCAGGCCACTGCAGCTTCAGCTACGAGGTAGGAATGTGTCATGTCGCCAAAATCGATCAATCCTAAATCCGGATTTCCGCTGATTTTTGGTACAACCAGAACATTGTAATCGTTGAAGTCATTATGAATCCAGCCGCACCTTAATTTTGACTCCAGAGGTTCCATTGTTTGGCTGTATAAATCGAGCGACGTTTTGACCAAGCTAAGCAGTTTTTCGTCCTTGATCCATGGCATATATTCTTCCAGAGTTTCCTGCACATTATGCATCTCCCACAGCAGCGTGTGGGAAGAAGACGGTGCTGGTATTTTGTGGAGTGCCTTTGTTACGGTTCCGCACATTACTCCAAGTTCCTGCAAAAACTCTCTGGTATGAGGACGATACTCCGCCATCGGAAGCCCTTCAACATAGTGTACCAGACGCATCCAGTGCAGACTGCCGTCTTCAGACCGGACACGTGAAAGGGACTCTCCATTTTTATTAGGATAAACGCTGGGAATCCTTCCCTTTTCAAGCAGCATTGCAGCACTTTCAAGCGCATTATTCTGTACTTTCAGAAATTCGAGCGTTTCGCAGGAATTTGAAATCTTTAAAACATAAGATTCACCATTATGCTCTTGAGATAAATAATTTCGATCTCTTTCTCCGGGCAGTTCTTCAAGTGTACAACAAAGTCCGTAGTTTTCTTCCAGCAGGAGACCAGCCTCTTGCTCTGAAAACTCAGGGCGCTCCAGTTCAGGTAATGATTTGTTCATGTTTTTAGATGGAGTTATTATCTACTCCGGTGTTTGAGGAGTTGTATACAAAGAGGAAAATCCGGTTTACTAATATCGTCAAATATCAATCCACCGACTTAAAAAGTATCTGCTGTCTTGGATAAGATTAGCATTTTAGAGTTCAATAATAAAGAGAGTGCTTCAAGCAGAAACCACTTTTTTCAAGTCTTAATCCGTATCATAATGTAGAAATGTCAGATATGTGTGTTTGTTTCAATTGCCAGAATAGTATAAAATTATTTACCAGCATTTTTACCAGCATTGGGTTAGCTTATGTAAATCGCTTTTTACATTTTATGCTATATGTCCCACTGCCATTCCCGCTAAGCATGTCTAAGACAATCCGTTAAAACCTTGTCATTCCCTCGCATGCGGGAATCGAGGTGAGGCAGTTAAAAAACACTATCTTTAACCTGACTTATCATTCTCACTCAATGGAGGTATATGAAACCGATGTGGTTGAAAACAGAATTCTGCCGGAACGTAATTGAAGGTGGTAATGGAATTAAGATTAATAGTTTGGAAGATATTGAACTCCTTCGGCCTCGACCTCTTTGTTTAGAACATAACTCTGGTCGGCAGATGACTGAGCAAGCCTCCATTTGAGGTATTCTTCGGCACTGATCGGAGGATATTTGTCTGGTTGATCTGTCAGATTACTTATTAAAACATCCCGGCCGGGATCAACAAAATATGGCATTGAATATCTTGCTTTATTCATTTCTGCATTAACCACCCTGTGGGGCGTAGACTTAAAAGTGTCATTTGACCACCTTTGCAGCATATCACCCACATTCAGAACAATGGAATTTTTAACTATTGGAACATCAAACCAGCCATCCTTTTCTCTGTCAAAAACCTGAAGTCCTGAAACATCATCAAACCTCCAGAGCAAAGTGATTGAACCAAAATCAGTATGTTCATTACCTCTCAACTGATCTTGCTTTATTTCACCTTTATGAGGGGGATATTTTATTATCCTCATCGTGGAAGCTCCATCCAAGTGCTGTTCAACAAACCTCCCTTTAGGCAATTTCAAAATACTTTCAAACCTGTAAAGGAATTCGAGTGAAAGAAGCTGCGCAATTCTAAGAATTTTTTGAGCCAAAGGTTTAAATTCTGGAATTTCTTCAGGCCAATATTGGTCCTTCATTTTGTCCGGTGATTTCCAATTAAAAGCTTCTTTTAAATCACCCGGTTTGTTTGGAGTCAAACGTTCTTCTGTTATGCCGCTATAACCAAGATTGTCGGCAACACCACTGTATGAATACTTTGTTTTTTTGACATCAGACAGGTTGAAGAATTCTTCCACTAACTGCTGCCAATCCAAAAACTCACTAAGCCAGGAATCAAAAACATTTGTAAAGACTGCAAATCCGCAGGTGGTATATGCTGCATGCATCTGCTTTTCAACTGTTGAACTTCTGAAATCTATAATTGGAACCATAATCCTCTGTTTTGATCAAAAAATTTTCTGGCTGCATTAAAATGAATTATTCATAGTAATTTCCTTCAGTCGCTGATTTTTATCATGCTACTTTCAGCAACTTTAGGAGTAATTATTTCTACTTCCGGAAATTGTACCAAACTAAGTTCCAAGCGCAAGTCACATCACAGAATTAGGAATTTTCGGAACATGCTTCTGTACTCTTCACGTTTTGTGGACTGTTAGCAAAATAGCTTTGAAACAACACTCGGGATTTCCGCGTTAAGAGGAGTGACAGTAAGCTCTTGAACTTTTTAGATTTTACTGTATAGTTTTTTTGTATGGTTGGTTACAGTACATTGACGAAAATAATTCAATGATTTCGTTTAAAGATTTAGATCTTCAAAGACTCATATCATGAGTCTTATCTCATACCGCCCCAAGTCTAAAGTTTGTATTTAATTATATAGCTTTGGGTTTTTTGGTGCAAAATTAATATGTTAATAACCTTATGAAAATCATTGAATTGTGTTGAATATACTGTTTTTTTATTGTTTCCTTAGCCTTGGCATAATGCTGGTGTTAAGTTCATTCACACTTCACAAATAATAATGGAGAACATCATGACAAAGAAACATATGGGTTTATCTGTAAAATTACTTGCAGGTTTTTTCATCATTATCATCCTCAATTTTAGTACAGCAAGTGCAATTCAGAAACCTCCTCCTAAGATGGAATCATGGTTAAAATTAGCCAAACTCGGTCCTTATGATACTGGTAAAGAAAATTGGGATGAGGTTGTTAAAAAGGCCATAGAAGAAGGAGAAGTAGTCGTTTATACCTCATCAGGACGAATACAAAAATTAGTAAAACCATTTGCTAAATTTTATCCTGGAATTAAATTAACAGTTCACGATTTGGGGTCAACTAAATCAGTTGTAAAAACAAAAAAAGAACAGCAAGCTGGAATTTTTAACGCAGACGTCGTAACGACTGGTAATTCTGGGGAAGTCATTCACGAAATGCTAAACAAAAATCTTCTAGTAAATTATGTCCCACATCATTTCAAAAGCCGTATACCCAAAGCACTCCGTGAGCCTCTTTTAATAAGAGTCAACGAAGCCGTGGTATTCTTTTATAATATGGAAGAATATCCTAAAAATCCTCCTGTTACCAATATTTGGGAATTTACGGAACCTAAATTCAAAGGTCGAATTGGCATGAAAAATCCTTTGTCATCTGGTTCGACTCTCATGGCTGTAATGACTCTGATCCAATATCCCAATGAAATGGCAGCCGCCTATAAACGTTACAAAGGTGAGAATATTAAACTTTCTGAAGGAATTCCAGATGCTGGATATGAATTCTGGGCACGAATGTTAAAGAATGATTTGGTCATTTTTAAATCAGGATCCAAATTAGCAGGTGCAACAGGAAAAAAAGGTCAAAAGAAACCTCTGATTGGTTTCACCAATATGACTTATATAGCCCGTAACGATTCCAAGGGGTATGTGAACGCGATAGTGCAAGAACTTGATCCCGTTTCAAAACTACTCTATCCGACATTCACAGCTATTGCACGGCAGGCACCTCATCCAAATGCAGCTAAAGTGTTTACTGCTTTTGTCCTAGGAAGTACTGAGCTGAACAAGAGCTCAAAAATTAGCAAACCCTATACTAAAGGTAAAAGTTTGGATTTGCTTTTAGGTCTGGCCCCTTATTTTGATCCAGGAACCCGCAGTCCGCGCAATGATGTGCCTTCACCTGAGGGAGGTGAGATTTGGGATGATATGAAGGAATGGCATGTTGATGCTGACTTCATGTGGAAACAAGGAGCTAAAATTCGGGATTTCTGGTTACAATATTCAAGCAAGTGATTTGAATAAGCAACCCATGGAACAAATTCAACTCAGTGGCATCAAGAAATCCTATGGTAAAGAAATTGCCGTACAAAATCTTGATCTGACTGTAAAATCTGGTGATTTTCTAACAATACTTGGACCGTCGGGTTGCGGCAAAACGACGACACTTCGTGCTATTGCGGGACTGGAAGAACCCGACGATGGAGAAATCCGATTCGGAGAAAGGGTCGTTTTTTCGCGCAGACAAGGTGTTATCATTCCTCCTGAAAATAGAAACGTAGGGTTCGTCTTTCAAAGCTATGCATTGTGGCCCCACATGACCGTTGAGCAGAACATCACGCTTGCACTCAAGGAAAAAAAAATAAGCCGTGCAGAGATTGAATCCCGCCTCAAAAAATCTTTGGAAATGGTGCAGATGGAGCCATACCGCAAACGTTACCCCTCAGAACTTTCAGGCGGCCAGCAGCAGAGAGTGGCTGTATCACGCCTGATTGCTCTTCAGTCAAAAATTCTTTTGATGGATGAACCTCTCTCAAACTTAGATGCCAAATTACGGACTGAAATGCGTGCAGAATTGAAACGCCTTCATCGCGAGTTGGAAGCTACAACGGTCTATGTCACTCACGATCAAGCCGAAGCTCTCACTCTTTCAGATATTGTTGTTGTGATGAACGAAGGCTTGGTTATGCAATGTGGGACTCCTTATGATATTTATCACAATCCACAAAATTTATTTGTCGCTGAATTTATCGGAGATCCTCGTATAAACTTCTTCAAAGGTAAGATCATAAACAAAGAAGGTCATTTAAAAATGGATTGTAATGAAATCTTTCTCCCTCTCAATAAGGAACTGCCATCGAACTCAGGGAATGTGATTGCATCCGTTCGTCCAGAGAGTATCACTGTCTCTTATAAAGAGAATAAAGACTGGTTAAAGGTTAGACTGAAATCAATTCAACCCACTGGAGCAAATACGATCTTGCAAGTCCAATCTGGAACCCATGAAATTACTCTCCTGCAGCCAGGCTTCATTAGGATGGAGATTGACGAGCCTTTATGGATCAATTTTGATTCGGATAGTTTGAATTTCTTTGATGAAGAAACAGGAAATAACCTAAACATCTGATCAAAAATTATAGAAATGAATTCAAGTTATTTTGTTTCTGAAAAGAGGCGCCCCGTATTTTCTAATTCTAATCTGTCCTATTTTTTCTATAAGCTGCTCAACCGTCCTCAATTAGTCCTCGGCACAATATTTTTGGTGATTCTCAGCTTTCTTGTGTTGACACCTTTATTGGAAATCATAAAGGATTCTCTGAGTATACAGAGCTACGATATTGCTTATCTGCCAAACGCAAATATCGGTGATTTTAGTTTTTTCCATTTCGAACGGGTTTTCTCTGGGCCACTTTCTAAAGCACTTTTAATAAATCCTCTTCTCAATAGTATTGCCATCGGTATTTGTGTAACACTCATAGGCGTCTCAATAGGAACTATCTTTGCGTGGCTGATTGTTAGAACAAATATCCGTTATAAAGCTATTTTTGGTGCTCTAGCGGTTGTCCCCTATATGATGCCATCTTGGGTTTTGGCATTGGCATGGCTCAGTCTTTTCAAAAACGACCGTATTGGTGGTGCCGAAGGAATGGTCACCTATTTCTTTGGTTTTCAGCCACCAAACTGGATTTCTTATGGTTTTTTCCCTATAGTGATTTGCTTGTCACTTCATTATTACGCCTATGGCTACCTGCTCATGTCAGGAGCCTTGGCAAGTGTCGACTCAGAGCTGGAGGACGCTGGCGCTATTTGTGGAATGAATCGTCGTCAAAGAATGTGGCGGATCACTGTACCGTTGCTTCTGCCTGCACTTGGATCAGCCATTGTCCTGACTTTCATCAGAATCCTCGGAACTTTCGGAACACCAGCGCTGTTGGGGTTGCCAGTCCGTTTTTATACATTCTCCACCCAAATTTATGCATCTCTCAATGCAAATAACAATGGGGATGCCTATGTCTTAGCCTTGGTTTTAATTATAACTGCGATTACCTGCATTTGGGTCAACAATAGGGTTTTGGGAGTTCGCAAAAGTTTCGTTACCCTCACAGGAAAAGGGTTTCGATCACGTGAGATTGACTTAGGAACTTGGCGTTGGCTAGCAACTATAGGAGTTGCCTTGTTTTTGACATTTACCGTTGTTCTGCCATTAGTGATCCTTTTATGGGAATCTCTATTAATTATTCCTGGTGACTATAATTTGTCAAATTTTACTTTAGAATATTGGTTCGGAGACGGAACTATAGATGAAACTTATGGGGAACCAGGTGTATTTCAAAGTGATAATATTCTCAATGCACTTTGGAACAGTATTAAGCTGGGTCTGTCTGCAGCACTCTTCAATGGAATCATTGGACTGATGGTTGGTTATGCTGTTGTTCGAGGCCGGGGAACCCTTTTATCAAAATGGTTGGAAGGGATTTCATTTGCACCCTATATATTCCCTTCTATCGCCTTTGGTGCTATTTACATTGGCATGTTCTCAACCTCGTGGGGACCCGTTCCAGCGCTCTATGGAACCTTTACAATCCTAGTTTTGATAACCGTCGTCAAGAATTTGCCGTTTACCTCACGAACTGGAATTGCAGCTATGCTCCAGATTGATAGTTCAATTGAGGAGACTGCAAGGGTCCAGGGAATTGGATGGTTAAAACGGATGGTGCGAATTGTAATCCCTTTGTCATTAAATGGATTAGTTTCAGGGATGCTGCTGACATTCATCACAGCGATGCGTGAACTTTCACTAATTATCCTCTTGATATCACCGTCTAACATGGTCCTTACCGGTTTATTATTCAACTATAATGAACAGGATATGGCACAGCATGCAGGTGCGGTCACACTTCTTCTTACTTTCATTATTATCAGCGGCAGCATCTTAGCTAGAATAATTTCGAGAGGTTTTGGGCTGAGCACATTGAAAAATGGTTGATTGACAAGAAACCTCAAACTATTTTTCTTTATCCATTACATTTAAACAGTTTTACAGTGTGGACATCATTCTTTAGTAAGAACATGAAACCACAATAATTTTTTATCAGGAAAATTACCTTGGAATTATTTTTAATACGACATGCAGAATCTACTAATAATATTCGAAAAAATGAAAGTGACCGTGTTGCTGATCCAGAGTTGACTCAGAGAGGTCTTCTCCAAAGGGATCACCTGATGAATTTTTTTAAAAAGGGACTCCACCTGACAAATACTGAACGTGAATCCGGTGGGAAGGTGCTCGATCATCTCTATTGCAGTGCAATGCAACGGGCACTGCAAACGACACAGCCAATAGCCCAGTCAATAGAACTTAAGCCAGAGGTTTGGGTTGAAATACACGAGGTTGGTGGACTTTATGACGTTAATTCAGTTGACGGCAGTAAATTTTTCTGTTCAGGACTAAAGCGTGAAGAGATAAATAGCGGTTTTCCAGGTTATATCCTGCCTCCAGAAGTTACTGATCAGGGTTGGTGGAACAGGGATGCAGAAACAATGCGTGATGCTCACCTGCGTGTGAAACAAGTAATTCAGCAGCTTACAGAAAGAGCAACAGAAAAAGCCAGGATTGGGCTGGTTACCCACGGAGCTTTTATGAGTCTTTTTTTCAGTATACTGTTTAAGCTGCACCCCAGTAAAAAAATGATGTTTCAGCATTATAATTCAAGTATCTCTCGTATAAGTTTTGAAAAAAAAGATAGAATCATCATTCAGTATCTTAACTCTTTTGAATACCTCCCGAAAAGTCTCAGGATACCCCGTCCCGGGTTTGATATATGAATAATATTATCAGTTTAAATTAACAAGTAATTTGAATCATGAATCTCCATGAATTCCTCAGAAAAATTCCCAAAGCGGAATTGCACGTTCACTTAACTGGAACAGTTTTCCCGAAAACTCTTCAGAAACTGTCCCGGAAACATGCTGTCAAACTCCCGCCACATGACAGGATTGAAGATCTTTATGACCGTAGTGAATTCAAGAGTATCCTGCCTATGCTGAAAATTGCGGTAAGTGTGATGCGAGATCCTGAGGATTTTGCCTTGGTTGTTTATGAGACAATGCGTGAAGCTGCAGAAAATGGAGTTCGTTATAGAGAGATTTTCTGGAACCCGACAGATCATAAGGACATAGTTGGATTAGATTATGAAATGGTAGTGGACAGTATCATCGGCGGACTGCGAGAAGCTGAAGAAGACTTCGGAATCATCGGCCGTCTTCTGCCTTCAATCAATCGTGAAGAGTCGAGTCAACTGGGACTGGAAATGGTGCAAGAAGTGCTGAATAATCCATGCGATGAAGTTATCGGATTGGGTATGGACTATTTGGAAACAGGGCATCCTCCGGAAAAATTTTGGAAGGCATACAAAACTGCCGGTGAAGGCGGTCTCCATCTGACTGCACATGCAGGTGAATTCGGAGAGCCGTGGAATAATGTTGAAACCGCGCTGGATTTATTGAAATGTGAGCGCATTGATCATGGCTACACTATCATAGACAATCCCGAGTTGCTAAAAAGATGTGCGGATGAGCAAATCGTGTTTACTGTAGTTCCGACAAATTCATATTATGGCAGAACTCTTAAAGCTGAAACAATCTCAAAGTTACATCCAATTGCTCAGATGGCCCGCAGAGGACTACGCATTGTTCCAAATTGTGATGACCCGCCATTACATCATACTGATCCGGGAAAAGCTTATATAGACATGGTTGAGGTGTTTGGCTATGATTTGAATGATGTAAGACAATTTATTATTAATTCCATCTACGGAGCGTTTGTCGATGAAAGCGATAAAAAGAGATGGAGAATTGAGTGGTTGAAGGAATTTGATAGTCTAAGATCTAAGTTGGATTTACCTACCAACCCGCAATGTAATTAACTGCCTGTTCACGAATAAGACCTGAGTCTGCAAGTGTAATATTTTTTTCTTCCACAACCCGTCTACCCCCTATAAAAACATCTTTGACATCCGCAGCCTGTAAAGAATAAACCAGTGTTGCATAGGGATCATGCAACGGTACGTGCCTGATAGATTCAGCATCAAAAATGACAACATCAGACCATTTACCCACTTCAAGACTTCCTGTCTGCTCACCCATACCCAGTGCCTTCGCTCCTCCAATGGTTGCCATTCTGAAAATATCCCTTGCAACAAGAACTGTCCGGTCATTCTTTCGAAGTCTCTGTAAAGGGGCAGTTATGGACATTTGCCTGAAAAGATCTAGGCTATTGCCGCTCATAGCACTATCTGTTCCCAGGCCAACATCAGCCCCTTCCTGAAGGAGTTCAAGCAAAGGACATGTTCCATGCGCCCCCTTAGTATTAGCCATCGGATTGTGCGAAACTCCACATTTGCGTTCAGCAAGCAACTCAATATCGTTTCTGTCAAGATGAATACAGTGAGCAGCAAGAAATTGATTATCCAACAACCCGATTGAATCCAGATATTTTATAGAACTTGGCTGATTTATTTTCTGAAGATATTCAATCTCAAATTGACTTTCAGCAACATGCATTTGGATTTTTACACCTAAATCATTAGCAACGTTCTTAACATGCTTAAGTTGTTTTGTATCCAGTGAGTATGGTGCATGTGGTGCCAGGCAGGGAATAACAAGATCATCTGAGTTCCAATCTTCACAGAAATTAACTGCTCTTGTAAAAGCATCTTCTATCGTTGCCGCATCAGGAGTAGCTCGATTCATCAGGGTTTGTCCGGCAAGTACCCGAATACCAAGTTCTGAGGCAGTTGCCGCAACTTCCTCTTCAAAAAAATACATGTCCGCAAAGCAAGTTGTACCTCCCAAAAGCATTTCAACACAGGACAATGCGGTACCTGTTCTGACAAATTCAGGGGACACGTATTTTGCTTCTAGAGGAAATATAAAACGCTTCAACCGGTCAGGCTCGTCATCCCCAAGGCCACGGAACAATGACATCGGTGCATGAGTATGACAGTTTATTAGTCCTGGAGTCACCAGTCCTCCATTTGCATCAATAGAATCTGTATACTCATCCATTTCAGGAATTCCTGTGCCAAGAGATTGTATCAGCCCGTCCACAAATACAAGATAACCGTTGTCAATCACCTTGTTCTCATCATCCATTGTAATGAGATTTGCATTATAAATAACTGTTTTATATTTACTCATTTTTTATGGGAAGTAAAATAATTGACTCTGAATTGGGTATCAAAATCACATTTGTATGAGCGGCAAACACTTCGTCTTTGGTGTCAGCAATTAGTTCGCCTAGTTCTGTTTCTACCAAATGCCGATATCCTTTTCCAAGGTAAGTTGCGACTTTCACTTTTCCGGGAATACCCTTCTTCCTTGATTCACTTGCCCTTAGTTCAAGGCCATCAGGTCGCAGCGCAAGCACAACAGAACTTTTATCAGGAATACTACTCTCACTTATCGGAATACTAATACCACCTTTTTCAACAGCAAACCAGAGCTTCTTACCACGGTTTTCCAAAATACCATGGATAAAATTTTCAAAACCCACAAAACGTGCAACAAAAGACGTTGCCGGTGATGAATAAATTTCTTCAGGAGTTCCCAGTTGTTCAATAAGCCCTTCATTCATTACTGCAACTCTATCCGAGATAGAAAAACATTCTTCCTGGTCATGTGTAACGTAAAGTGCGCTAATGTTATGTTCTTGCTGGATCCTACGAATTTCCATTCGCATTTTTATCCTCAGTGCCGCATCAAGATTGCTCAAAGGTTCATCCATCAATAATAGCCTTGGACTGATAGCCAATGCCCGTGCCAGAGCCACCCTTTGTCTTTGCCCCCCGGACAGTTCCAGAGGACGTTTACCTGCAAAAGCTGCAAGGTCCACCATATCCAGCATTTCAAAAACCTTTTTATTTATTTCTTCCCTTCCGACTTTGCGTTGCTTTAAACCAAAACCCACATTATCTTCAACGTTTAAATGTGGAAAAAGAGCGTAATTCTGAAAAACGTAACCAAACCCTCTTTCACTTGGATGTGTTTTGCTTATTTCCTGGCCCTCAAGAAAAACTGATCCCTCACGCTGTTTAAGAAATCCTGAGACAATTCTCAAAGTGGTGGTCTTACCACACCCGCTGGAACCCAGCAAGGAAAGAAGTTCACCTTGTTTCACTTCAAGATTCATTTTTTTCAGGACAATCTCCTGATCGTAGGCTGCTGTCAAATTTTGCAGTTTAAGAAATTCCATTTTATTTTTTAGTAAAAAAGCTTAAGCCCATTGTTGATTCTATGACAATCATGATCGCCACAGTCAAAAGCATCAGTAAAACTGAGAGAGCAGAAACAGTCGGATCAAAATAATATTCCACATAGCTCAGCATCTGTATCGGCAGGGTCGTTACACCCGGTCCAGTCAGAAAAATTGTTACCGGCACATCGTTTAATGATGTTATAAATGCCAGTAGGCAGGCTGCAAGGATACCGGACCGGATATTTGGCAGCACTACTATTAAGAATGCATGAGTGTTGGAGCAACCAAGACTCACTGCCGCTTCCTCAATTTCAATTGGTACATTAGAGAGACTTGAAACAATGACTCTGATTACATAGGGTAGCATGATCAGCATGTGCCCCATCACCATACCGGTCCACACCTCTATATCCAGTGCTATTACGACATGTTTCAGCAATGCAAAACCTAGAACAACCCCGGGTACAATAACCGGAGACATGAAAAGCGATAACACGGACCGACGCCACTTTGCTCTCGTCCGTGATAACGAATAGGCTGCAGGCAGACCTACCAGCAATGCTCCCGTCGCACCCAACACCGAAATTAGCAGAGAAGTTTGGAAGGCAGAGACGAACATATCACTTTCGAAAATTCTGAAAAACCAGCGAAATGAATATACCTTTGGAGGAAAATCCAGGAACTCACTTTCGTTGAACCCAGAAAAACCGATGATCACCAATGGACCTATCAAAAAAATGTATACCAGCAGGATTGAAACAATTAATACTAAACCACTTCTTTTCATACGTCTGGATTCATACGAGTTGCCAATGATCCGATAATTTTCATCACCAAAATAGTTAATGTAATCATTATGATGGCGATAACAGAGGCTGCATCCCATTCAAACAAAGTCATTGCATTTTGATAAATAAGTGTTGATAGAGTCATTGCCTGATCTCCACCAAGCAACCTGGGAGTAGTGTATGCCGTCAGACTGCCAGTAAAAACCAGGATACAACCTACCAGTAGTCCAGAGGCACTGAGGGGAAGAATTATTTGAAAAAATACAATGATGTCTTTGGCACCAAGGCTTTTTGCAGAATCCAACAGGTCTTCCTCGATATTCTCTATCACTCCAACCAGAGGAAGAATCATCAAAGGTAGGAACAGATAGGTCAAACCGACAATAACCGCTCCCTCTGTATAAAGCATCTGCACAGGTTCCTGGATGATTCTAAAAAACAGCAGCAGATCGTTTACGAATCCGTTCTTTCCTAGAATAGCCATCCAGGCAAAGGACCTAACTACTGGACTCAAAAGAAGCGGAAATACTGCAATAACGATCAATACTGCCTTAAAACGTCTGGCATACCTTGCAATAAAAAATGCACATGGATAAGCCAAAATTACACAAATCATGGTTGTGATTAATGCCACCCTGATGGTTCTAATGATTATTTTCTGGTGAAACCCTTTTTCCAGGAATGCCTCGTAAAGGGAAAAAGGATGTTCTAAGTCAGGTATCGTATCAAGAAACACGAAATAGAGTGGGGCAACCAGAAGTGCTACAACGAGCAACACTCCCGGGAGTACTAAAAGAATGTGGAGACGGTTATTCAATTAAATATTTTCCGCTCAGTTGGAAAATATTTCGTTCCAGTTTTCAATCCATACTTTTTTGTTGGAGTTGACGGATCCCCAGTCAACGTCCTGAAAACTTGCAATGAGATCTTTACCATAAGTAAGACCTTCAGCTTCTTTTGCTGAGAGCTTCACGTTAACATTAACAGGAGAGTCTACTCCTGCCAATGCAATATCACGCTGAATTTTTTCACTCAAAATGTGATTGATAAATTTTTCAGCAAGTTCTTTGTTTGGAGAACCTTTGACAACATTGATTGTATTCAAACTGGCATATGAACCTTCAACAGGATCTACCCAAACAGCACTTGGTACTGCTTTTTTCACCCTACTAAAAACAAAGTTAAGAGCCACTCCCGCAGATATTTCACCTTGAGCAAACATATTGGCTAGATTAGATGAACGATTGTATGTCTTCAGAACATTATTTTTCATTTGCCTCAATGACTTGAAGGCGAGATCCGGTTTATTAAAGGCATTGACATTCACATGCCGTCCTGCAGTCAAAACGATGGTTGGACCAGCGGAAGTTGTAATGTTCGGAACAGATATTTTTCCAGCAAGATTACTGCGCCAGAGATCATTCCAAGATGTTATAGGATCGCTAATCTGTGCGGTGTCATAGATGATCCCCGCTCTCATAACTGTATAGGCAGGTCCATAGTCATTACCAAACGGAGCTCTGGCCAATTGATATATCTGAGAAACGTTTGGCAAATTACTTCGATCAATCTTTGCAATCAGCCCGGCCTCTATCGCATCCTTGGTATAGGATTCTACCAGATAAATAAGATCAGTACCTTTCCCTTTTCGCAGCTTGAGTTTATTCAGTCTTGCTGCATTATTTCCAGATTCAATCACAATTTCTACATCATATTTTTCCTCGAACGGAGCATAAACATATTTTTTCAGCAAATCACCATTATAGCCCCAGGTAGAGATCACCAGCTTTTCTTTTGCGAAGATAACGCCATTAATAGATAGTAAAATCAATAACACAAAAAAAACTGATTTTTTCATTATTCTCCTTTTTATTTTGAAGGTTTAAACAAATTATTTTTAATCACCATGATTAAAGAAAAAACATATTGCCACAATAAAATCAATTTGTCAATAGTCGTTATGGATGTAATTTTTATCTTCATGTTCTTGCTTGGTATACTTTTAAGTGAATTTAAAAATGGTTAATTATGGAAAATAGCCAAGATAAAAAGTGTGGAGTTGACAATTCTACAGGAACGCTTTAGCTTTCAAAATTGATGAATAATATAAATCTGTTAAGAAGAGGTTAAATGAAAAAAGTTCGTTGGGGTGTTTTGAGCACCGCAAATATTGGTCTAGAAAAGGTGATTCCGGCCATGCAGAAAGGCGTGTATTGTGAAATAACAGCAATTGCTTCACAGAGTCTGGAGCGGGGAAAAGCGGCTGCGGCGCAGCTGGGAATTCCGCAAGCTTACGGTTCTTATGAAGAACTATTGGCGGATGACAACATTGACGCGGTTTACATTCCACTACCCAACCATCTACATGTTCCTTGGACTAAAAAAGCACTTGAGGCCGGTAAACACGTTTTGTGTGAAAAGCCAATTGCTTTGAAGACTGCTGAGGCTGAGGATTTGCTGGCAGCAGCCCAAAAACATCCCTATCTGAAAGTGATGGAAGCCTTCATGTACCGTCATCATCCACAGTGGCAGAAGGCGCAGCAATTGGTCAATGAGGGTAAAATCGGTGATTTACGCACAATACATTCATTTTTTTCCTACTACAATGCTGATCCAGGGAACATCCGCAACATGGCTGAAATTGGAGGAGGCGGATTGATGGACATCGGTTGTTATTGTATTTCACTGGCGCGTTTCATCTTCGGCTGCGAGCCCCAACGAGTTATGGGTAAAATGGAATACGATCCGGAGTTTAAGACTGACCGCCTCTGTTCCGGTGTGCTGGACTTCGCTGATCAAAGTTCAACATTCACTTGTGCTACACAACTGACACCATATCAGCGGGTCAACATTTTTGGAACAGAAGGCAGAATTGAAATTGAAATTCCTTTCAATGCTCCGCCTGATCAGTCCTGCAGAATCTGGCATCAGCAAGGTGATAAACTTGAGGAAATCGTTTTTGAGCTCTGTGACCAGTATACCATCCAGGGTGACTTGTTTTCACAGGCAATTCTGAACAAAACGGAGGTACCCACGCCGCTTGCGGATTCAGTATACAACATGAGAGTTCTCGATGCTGTTATTAATAGTGCGGAAACTGACTCATGGGTCACATTATCAACTGCAATACCGCCCGGTTAATGAAGCAGAAAACACGAAAACGAATGCTTTATATTTTATTAATTTATGTGCTTGCCGGTGCAGTATTATTTTTGTATCAGAGAAAACTTCTCTATTTTCCAACAGCAAAAATTTCGCATGATTATGAAAAACAGCAACTGAATCATGACAATGTAACACTTGAAGTCATAGTTCTAAATCAAGGGCAAAAGGAAGCAATCATTTATTTCGGAGGTAACGCAGAATCTGTTGTTTATAGCGCGAAAAATTTTTTAGCTGCATTTCCCCAGCAGACTGTCTACTTGCTCAATTACCGCGGTTACGGCGGCAGCAGCGGTCAGCCAAGCGAAAAAGGATTTTTTGCTGACTCGCTTTTGCTTTTTGACAAGGTGCTGGAAAAACAGTCAACAATCGCTGTTATCGGACGCAGTCTCGGGAGCGGGGTCGCGACTTATCTGGCTTCCAAAAGGCCGGTTAAGAAAATGGCGCTGATTTCTCCTTTTGATAGTATAAGAAGTGTTGCCCAAAATAATTTTATGATTTTTCCGATGTTTTTGATGCTCCTTGATAAATATGATTCAATCAGCAGAGTCAAAGATATAAAGGCAGAAACAATCGTGCTCATAGCAGAAAATGATGAAGTAATTCCAAGAATACACTCTCAGCGCCTGATTGATGAATTTCCAGCAGAACAGCTTACTGTCAAAATAATTGCCGATTCAAGACATAATGATATTTCTGAAAAAGTAGAATATTATCAATATTTAAAAGATTATTTCAATAATTAGAACAACTTCAAATTCAGACTGTTAGCGTTTACTGATTGTCGCTGGTTGAGCGGAGTGGAGAAACCCGTGCCTTGTTTGAATGTATGCATCGATTTTCTTTCGACTCAACTCAAACACACTGCTCAGGTAAGAATTCATTACAACATTATTAAATTGGCGCACAGGAAATCAATGAACTTATGTTGTGGTCTTTTTTTATATTTAAGCTGAACTCTTTAATCAAAGGTATTAACAATGGAAAAACACATAGATTTTTATTTCGATGTCTCCAGTCCCTATACTTATGTTGCATCAAAGCTGATTGAGGAAGTAGCGCAACGCTGCAATGCGGAATTGCACTGGAAACCCATTTTACTGGGTGGAATTTTCAAAGCGGTTGGAACAATGAACGCTCCAGGACTGACACCAGCAAAAAAACCTTATATGCTTAAAGATCTGAAGCGGCTTGCGGAATATTACAAATTTACACTGAATATGCCTGCTGATTTTCCTATACGCACTGTGCTGGCGATGCGAGTCCTTTCAAGCCTAACTCCGGAAAAAATCCCGCCAGCGGCACATAAACTTTTCAATGCTTACTGGGTAGATAATCTGGACATTGCAGATCCGGAAGTGGTTACGGCACTGGTTGGACATGATGCCGTAGAACAAGCTGGAATGCACGATATTAAAAAAACGCTTTTTCAGACTACTGAAGAAGCAGTTCAAAGGGGTGCGTTTGGTGCCCCTGCTTTTTTTGTAGGGGACGAAATGTTTTTCGGACATGATCGAATGCATCTCTTGGAGCAATATTTACAGAACTGACCGCTTGATTGATTCAAAAATAGTCTGAGATTCATCTTGCTTAACGGTGGCCTTTCCACCGAATTTCTAATAGGTGTGGCTGTCAATTAAAACTGAAACCAATTATATGGGGAAATGAAGATGAACGCATATGTGATCGCGGATATTACCGTCACTGATCAGGAACGTTATGAGGCTTACAAAATACTCGCACCGCCGGCTATTGCTGCCTATGGAGGTAAGTACGTGGCACGTGGTGGTAAAGCTGAAAATCTTGAGGGCGACTGGTAACCGGACCGAATAGTAATTCTCGAATTTGAAAGCATGGAAAAAGCCAAACAGTTTATTGAATCAACGGAATATCGCGAGGCACGAGCGTTGAGACACAAAACGGCCAAATCTAAAATGATTGTGGTGGAAGGTTTGTAAGCAGCCGCTGATTAGCCCTCTCTCAGTTTGAAGCGTTGTATCTTTCCTGTCTCAGTTTTTGGCAGTGAATCTACAAATTCCAGTACTCGGGGATATTTGTAAGGAGCAATTGAATTTTTGACAAAATCCTGTAGTTGCTTGACGATGGTTTCATCACCGGAAATGCCTTGCTGTAGTACAACAAAAGCCTTTACGAGACTACCGCGCCGAACATCCGGAACTCCAACCACGGCGCATTCCACGACTGCTTGATGTGCCAGCAAAGCGATTTCAACTTCCGGTCCGGCAATATTATATCCGGATGAAATGATCATGTCATCTGTTCTTGCCTTAAACCAGAAGTAGCCGTCTTCATCCATCTGATATGCATCACCAGTGAGGTTCCAACCGTTTTGGACATATTTTTCCTGCCGATCATCCGCGAGATAACGACAACCGGTCGGTCCTCTTACGGCAAGTTTTCCGGTAGTTCCAGAAGCTACTTCATTTCCGTCATCATCCACCACTTTTGCTTCATATCCAGATATCGGTTTTCCTGTTGAACCCGGACGTATATCATCCGCGCGGGATGACATGAAAATATGCAGCAACTCGGTTGAGCCGATTCCGTCCAGTATTTCAAGACTGGTTTTTTCCTGCCAGGAATCCCATGTTGGTTTAGGTAAAGTTTCTCCAGCGGAAACACAGGTCCTGACTGAGGACAAATCACCATCCTTCAGTTCTGAAAGCAAAAAACGGTAAGCAGTCGGTGAAGTGAAAACGATGCTTGCCTGATGTTTTTTGATTGCAGGAAGCAGCAAATCCGGAGTTGCCTGTTCCAGTAATATTGTCGAAGCACGGGCATACATTGGAAAAAGCAACTGCCCTCCTAAACCAAAAGTGAAGGCCAGCGGTGGACTGCCGATAAAGCGGTCATCCGGAGTTGGAGCTAAAACAGGTTCTGAATAAGCACGGCAGATGGTAAGCATGTCACGGTGGTAATGCATGGTGCCTTTAGGATTTCCGGTTGTTCCGGAAGTGAAGGCAATCAGGCAGGTATCGTCAGAGTTTGTCGGACAATTTTCAAAAGTTTCCGGTTTTGCACACATCTTTTCTTCCAGCTCCGCTCCGCCAAAAAGCAGAATTTTCTCCAGCATCGAATCTGCCTGTGCGCCGATTAATTCGTCTTTCAGCCGTACATCACAAAGTGCAATTTTGATTTGAGCTTTTTCAATCATTACACCAAGTTCTTTTGCTCGGAATAAAGGCATAGTCGAAACTGCGATACCTCCTGCTTTCACCACCGCAAACCAGCAAGCGGCCATCATGTATGAATTCGGTGCACGCAGCAGAACCCGGTTTCCAGGAATCAATCCGCAATCATCTACGAGCACGTGAGCAAGCTGATTTGCGTCTTTCTGCAGACGCTCATAAGTATATTCTTCCTGAGGAGTAATGATCACCTGGCGTTCCCCGTAACCTTCTGCTACTGCATCATCCAGAAAAATTTTCGCACAATTCAGTTTTTCCGGATATTCCAACTCTGCTAAATTTCTGAATTCCGGAAACTGTTCAGGAGGCGGTAAATTGTCTTTTGCAAAAGTGTCCCGCAGATGTTTAGTCACATTTTCTCCAAATATTTTGTAGTGCAATCTTGATGGTTCCGTAAAAAATCTGAAACATATAATTTAGCATTTCAGCAGTATGGAGAAATTTTAATTATATTAGATTGGTAACACTAAATGGATTTCTCGCTTTGTTTGAAATGACAATATTTTTTGATTTGTAACCTCCGTATCAAATATCCAAAGTCTTTGATCCTGACTGATCAAAATAGTGTGTTAAGGGCGAAAAATCAACCGTGATTTTTTATTTGCCAGAATGTCTTTGCGATTCATTCTTTGTTTACGGTATTCTCCTGCAAGGTAGAGCGGGGTTTGATTCTGATAATGCTGATCGAAGAAATAACCGGCCTGTCCTGTTGGGTTAATTCCTGCAGAATTTTCTGGGTTCCCAAAATCAATCACGCGACGTGTAGAGGGTCCTGAGCTAACTTTCAGTTCTTTTGGTCCATACTTGTGACGGAGTTGATTGACCACACCTTTACTGCCTGGAACCGGAAAAGGGCCGATATTGAAAAACAGGTTCAAGGGTTTTTGCCGTCCCAGTATATGCTTGATTTCCAAGGTGTGAATCCTGCCCCATTCCCATGAATTCACATTTGAACCATAATCTTTTTCCAGACTTTGCACAGCGTTGATCCACGCTGTTCCGAGAATTTCCGCTTGAGTTTCACGATTGTCTGGAGTATCCAAGTTGTCCCACCATGGAGATTGCGGATTGTTCAACAGCAACGGAATGCTTTTATCAATCAGTGACACATTCAATAAAACCAGAGTGCCTTTTTCTTCAATCTCATCAGCAAATATTCCGAGGCTCAAATGATAAAAGAGTCGGTGAAAAATTGTCGGTCCTGCTGCCTTAATGTTGTGTATTCCATCCCAGTTTTTAAAAACTTCAGCGGCATTACTGAAGACTTCGCTTCGTCCGGAATTCTCAGACATTACCGACAAAAAATGCTTCCGGAAATTATTTATACGCGGATTTTTGGTGTCAAGTTGAATGGACTGCATCTCGTTCGCAGTCCAGCTCTTTTTTGCAGGATTGAGCAACTCTCCAATCCGATGCGCCCTTTCCTCAGCTGCATAGTAACCCGCTTCGAGTCCGCTTCCGGTATCTCCAGGTTGATTATTTCCATTGTAGAGTATTCCGGATTTAGGGTTTTCGGATTGCGGATTTTCAGAAAAATCTCGGTAACCCAAAACTTCATCTTTTCCGCTTGCTCCATCAAGTATCACAAATGAATTCACGTGAGCCGGACGAATCACCAACCGTGCCGCCCCCCACCAGGCGATGTTGCCTTCAGCATCTCCATAGTTAATATTCAAACCCGGCGCGTGAAGCTTACTGACCGCAGCCCTTGAATCCGCCAGACTTGCTGAATGACCCAGCTCATAAAAAACCTGTTCCGTCGAATTTTCAAAATTACTCAGCATTTCCCAAGCCATCGCAACCGGCTGTGTTTCAGTTTTTTCAACAGATTCCAGCACATCGTTGATGATTGGACCATGTCTGGAAATACGTACACGCAGAGGATAGTCTTCGCCGCCCTTTACTGAAATTGTTTCTGCTATAATTTTTAGCTCTTCCCAGTGATCACGGAACCATACTTGATCCAGATTTGCGGGATTTGCACGTTCACGATAATAATCCAAATCGTCATTCTGCAACATTGTAACACCCCAGGCCATACGTCGATTATGACCCAGAATCGCAAATGGAATTCCCGCCAAATGGTGTCCGTAAAGCTCCCAATCAGGAGTTTTCAGATGTGCTTCATACCAGGTTGAAGGTGCAGAAAAACCAATGTGCGGATCATTAGCTAAAATTACTTTTCCTGATTTGCTGCGTGAACCTGAAATGACCCACGAATTGCTACCGAAAAAAGGTGGTATACGGGAAAGCACATTTTCCATTTTAACAAAAAGTGTCGCTAACTCCAGGTCTGTATCAGCATGCTTGTTTGAGACTTTGATCTGGGTATCACCTTCAGGCCAGTTCAGAGCTAGATCCTTGAGGTAACTGCTGCCCAGTTTTTTTTGAATGTGTGAAATAAGAGGATCCTGCTGAACTGCATTAGAGAAAGTAAATGACATGTAAGCGGAAATGCTGACCAGATCCTCGATCCTGTATTCACGTTTTGGAATTCCTAAAAGTGTAAATTCAAGTGGGGTGGATCCTGTAGCAACGAAAGCATTTACTCCAGAGAGGTATGCTTCGAGCGCTTTTGTGATTTTTGGGGGATTTTTACGGTAATTTTTTTCAACGTAACTTTTGGCATAGCGCTGAATGCCGAGTGTACGGAAATAACGATCAACATCCAGCGTTGCCTCACCGAGCATTTCGGAAAGTCGACCATGAGCGACACGGATCATCAACTCTATTTGAAAAAGCCGCTCCTGCGCGAGCAGATAACCCAAAGCACGATAAGCATCGAGTTCGTGTTCCGCTTCTATGTGAGGAATTGCCCATTCATCAAAGACAACATCAACTTCACTTTTCAATCCAGGAAGGCTGATTTCTCCGGAACGCTGAGGTAATTTTGATCTTAAATAACCATAACTGCCTGCAATAACCAGCAAAGCCAGCAGACTGAGCCCATAAATAAATTTTCGCAACATACTCAGGATGGTATTAAGATTTCAGGCTGCTTCCATACTTAGTTTTCTGCGGTGCAGATACTGATTCAGTTTCATGCGAGTCAGCATATCAATGTCACGGAAGACGAAGTGGACATCGACCTGTCCGCTGCGGGGATTAACATCAAGCACAGAGGCGGCTAAATTTTCGCGCAAACTGGCGTAAGGCAGATGAAAAAGAAAAACATCACTTTTGTTGATGCCCTGAAGAGGCAGTTCATCCAGCTGTACCTTTAAACCTCCGGCACTCAAATCCTTTATTATTCCGGACAATTTATGATGCTGAAGACGCCCCAGATCAAACTTCTGCTCCATTTCAAACTGCTCTGAGCTTAACAGCTGAAAATCCATTTCCAGCTCCATTGGCAGACGTTCGGAAATTCGGATCTGTAATTTACGTATTTTGTTGGTGTGGCTGAGTATAACCGCGTTTAGATCTTTTTTCAGTTGTCCTATGATCTCAAATTTAAACTCATAATCAGCATCATTTCCGCGGCGGGTATTACAATACAATTCCTTAAACTGTCTGATATTGGCCGGACGCCGTTTTACTGTCGGTGGTTTGATCAACAACTGTGTCTCATTAGAATCCATAATGGTACTCGTGAAGACAATTTTTTTTTGCTCATGTCGAATCTGGAATTCCAGTTGAGTTCCGACTTCAATCATTTGTGTAGAAGAAAAGTTTACATCCGTGTTCTTGAAACTAAACTGCAAACTTTTACGCAGCATAAATATTTTGTTTAAATCCGCTTTTGAGATGTTTGTGGAATTTTTATAATCCTCAACTTTTTGCTCATATTTTTCCACGGACATAATAATCGGCAGCAATTCAGCAGGATCACTCGTCCCGCATAACTCTATTAAAAAATCACGATCCTCATCATCTACCTGCCGTGCTTCAAATTCAGAGTCTACTGCTAACTGAGCCTGATCTTCAGCAATTTTCTCAAGATCTTCATGGATTTTCTTTTTCTGGAGATAGCGTACCAGAAATATACCTCCTACTACTGAACCTACTAAAGCTCCAGCTGAGAGATAAAAACTTAAAGGAATTTCAGAAAGAGGGGGCATGCTCTGCAGCAAATTGCTCGACTGCAGATCCTGAAGTCCAAATTTTGCTTCTTTGGGACTCCTACTGATTCCACCAAGGAACAACCAGGCAGTCATAATTCCTGCTGATAGACTTACTTTATGGAAATATTTTCTTAATCCAAGCATGAAACGTAGACTCAAATATTGACAGTAGTACTGAATTTTATTGAAAATATAAACAAATTCGGTAACGCATCTGTTATGCCAATCAACCGACTAAATCATAACTTCCAAGTACTTTGTAACTAAAATTTGAAACACGGAGAACGTCAAGACAGGCTTCTGTATCCGCAGAATTGTAAAAATCTACATAAAATACATACGCCCATGGAGTGTCTTTAGCAGGCCTTGACTCCAAACGACAAAGGTTGATCTGAAAAAGGTTGAACACACTTAGGAGCTGATACAGCAGTCCGGAGCGGTCATCCTGAAATTCTACTAAGAGGGATGTTTTTTTGCAGGAAAAATCCGGTTGTTCATTTTCCTGCCGCGACCTTACAACTAGGAAGCGCGTGGTATTATTGCGGTAGTCTTGGATTCCGGAGGCTTTTTTCCATTGCGGTTTATCTTCAGCAAAGGAAAGTGGGACTATGGCTGCTACAGGAGCGTTTCCGGAGTCAATAGCTTCCAGAAACTGCATACCGGAATCTACGTTACTTCTGGTTAATTTGCTCTGTGCGCGGGACATGTTTTTGGAGATAAATCCGCTGCTTTGTTCAAGTGCCTGAGGATGAGCAAAAAAAGACTCAACCTGTTTCAGCTCTGCATTTGCGAGCAAGGCATACTCAATCAGTAAATTTATTTCTCCCAGAATCACGATGTCATTTCTGACCAGTGAATCCTGAACTTGCGCAATCGTTCCTGCTACGGAGTTTTCAATCGGAACTACCGCGACAGAATCTGGATCTTCCGTTACTTTTAAAAGTGCTTCAACAAAAGTATTCGTGTAGGTAACACTGGCGCCGCTGTTGAGGACTTTTTGGGCAGCTTCATCACTGAAGGTGCCTTGCGGCCCCAAAGTGTAGATTTGGGAACAATCCTTTAAAAGCATGATACCAACGAGATTAAGAGGGAAGCATACTGCCGGTATTCTTGCTGAAGACCGGCTGAAGGTAAAATTTGTGGCTTAAGCAGCAGCGATTGTCTTTCCGGAACGTATACACTGGGTACAAACACGTGTTTTTTTGCGATTTCCACCTGCTTGACGGATCCGCACAGTTTGTAAATTAGGCATCCAGCGACGTTTTGTTTTGTTATTGGCGTGACTGACCCGATTTCCATTTCCGGGAGTTTTTCCGCACACTTGACATTTTGTAGACATAACGAATTTCTTCTATTTTTTTTGTTCAAACTGAATCTTAACGCATAATTCTAATTCTTTTTTTAAGAAAATGCAATTCATTAATTTTCAGGTTCTTCAGGTAAGAGCGGTTCCTGTACAGGCTTAACTTTTTCTTCAGACAATAATGGTTCCCGTTCTACTTGTGATTTTTCTGCGGGTAAGAGCGTTTCCTCTTCAGGCTGAGCTTTTTCTAGGGTTAATGCTTCCTGTTCTGATTGTGCTTTGTTTGTAACGACTTTCGCACTCTGCACGGACTTGCTGGAAACTTTGTTGCCCCTGGCCTGAATGCCTTTAATGGCCAAGTCATCCAAAATATATATATCATTTGATTTACGAATTCTGGGTGTAGGCACGAAAGATACTTCAAGCAAAATTCCGTCACCCTGGCTCAAGTGCAAAATCTTAGCACCTTTTTTTTCAGGAAAGAGGTTGTATTCACGGTCCAAGATGAACTTTTCAACGCGGAAACGTTTAGCATAACAAACTCTGGTTGCACCTTCCCAGTAAACCACATTATGAACAGTCTCTGAATTCAGTTTTTCAACACAAATTGCGTTTTTACCGATGAATTGTTTTTCCGGAACACGGATGACCTGATATGATCCGTCTTTGCGGATGACGACCATTTTGTCATAAGCAGAGCAGAAAAAAGAAGTAGTACCGGATTTTACATTCAGTCCCAGAAAGCCTTCTTTACGATCCCAGCCTACTTTTTGTTTTTCCGCCACATCTTGAGCACGAATTTCGTCAAAGCTCTTTATTTTGCTACGTCGTGGATAATCCAGTCCATATTTATCTTTGATTTTTTCCAGATACTTAATTGTATAACGTGTAATATCTTTCAGTGAACTATTCAGTGAACTGATAGTGACTTTCAGTTTATCCAGTTCTTTTTGACTTTCCTGCTGATCATAACGTGAAATGCGTTTAATCTGTAGAGTCAACAATTTTTCGATATCATCCTTTTCAACCGGAAAAGGCAGGACAGACTCGATGTGCAGCACAGCTTTTTCTACCACTTCAAGCGCTTCTTCGTATGAATCACAAGCTTCTAGTTTCTGATATATTTTTTCGCCGATGAAATACATTTCCATTCTGCGCATATGCCACTTACGCCTGGCCTGCTCCAACGACAGCAGTAACTCCCTCCTAAGTATATCTTTCAAACGAATTGTATTTTGCCGCAGGACTTCGCTGACAGTCAGTTGTAAAGGTTGATTCCCTTGAATAAGCAGCATGTTTACGGAAATGGAGACTTCACACTGCGTGAAAGCATAGAGCAATTTCAGCAATTTTTCTGCATCCATACCTCTGACCGCTTTCAATTCAATTTCAACTTCCTCAGCGGTAAAGTCGTCAATTGATGATAGTTTGAATTTACCTTTATTGACTGCATCCTGAACAGACTGGATCAAAGATTCCGTCGTTACCCCAAACGGCAGCTCTCTCACGGTCAAGATTTTTTCATCTGTAATTTCGATACGGGCACGCACCCTCACCTTACCGTTGCCGTCTTCGTACTCCCCTGTATCAAGCAAACCTCCATTCATAAAATCCGGAAACAGCTTAAATGGTATATTATTCAGAAAAGCAATTTGTGCCTCGACAACCTCGTTGAAATTATGCGGTAGTATTCGTGTGGACATTCCCACCGCAATTCCTTCCGCACCAAACAGCAGAGAAACTGGAAGTTTCGCGGGCAACGCAATCGGTTCCTTATTTCTCCCATCGTAACTGTCAGAAAATTCCGTCAACTCAGAATTAAAGAGGGCTTCTTTGGCCAGTGGAGTAAGGCGGGCTTCTATGTACCTTGGTGCAGAGGCAGGGTCTCCGGTCAGGATGTTTCCAAAATTGCCCTGTTTTTCAATAAAATATTCTTTGTTGGCCATCACGATCAAGGCTGAGCCTATGGAGGCGTCACCGTGAGGATGGAGCTTCATTGTATTACCTACAATATTTGCAACCTTGCTGAATTTTCCATCATCCATTTCCCTCATTGTGTGCAGAATACGACGCTGAACGGGTTTTAGACCATCTAAAATATCCGGAATCGCGCGATCCTTAATAACGTAGGAAGCGTATTCCAGAAAATTTTGATCCATTAAAGGTTTGAGATAACGCATTTTTCTCTTTCAACTCAAAATATTTAAGTCCGCTCCAGGCGGATTGACTGATAAAATTTTGCTGATTCAGTTACAAAACAACTTTAATTACGGAAGTGATTCCTTCTTCGTTGCGGATTTTTTCAACGGCTGCATCTGGCAAATCATCATGAACACGGATCAACTAAATAGCTTTGACGCTTAGTTAATCAATTCTTTGGAAATCGGTGTTACAGAACGAGTCCGGATACAATTGAAAGGTGCTATTATGTTAAAAATTTCAGCGAGAGGAAGATCAGGAGCGTAATGGATTTCAATATCTTTTTCTTTACTCAGCATTTCCAGCCCATTTTCGTGAACTGATCATCTAACAAGGATTTTGCACATTAAACTGATTTTTCTCAAGTTCGGATTATAAACAATTGCTGTATTGTATCATTCCACATTTTGACGGAGTACGCAAAGATTCTGCTCTGAAACTGAAGAATTTTAGCAGCTGAAACCACTAATTGGAGAAAAAGGAGGAAAATAACTAAGAATATTTTTGGAGGATAATTGGAAAACGGGAGAGACTGCTCTCCCGTTTTTCTGCAAAGACTCAGAAACCCTTGCGAACCATGAGTTCATAAGGGGTTAAGCGGTGCAGACAGCGTGTACGAATTGCTATCTGACGAAAAGGGTATAGGTTTTTTTTAGTAGATTTCATCTGCTTCTCCCGAATTTAAACGATTAATATCAATGATAAATATAGTCTTGAAAACTATTTTATCGAACTCTTGCACACATCTTGAAAGATGTACTAATAACATCGGCAGAACTAATAATTTCTTGAATTGTTTTTTATCAAGAGAGCTTAAACAGGGTATTATGGCAAGAGGAGGTTTCCGAGAAGGCGCGGGAAGAAAAAAAGAATATAACGAGCCTATCAAAAAAATTCTATTGGGACTTCCTGAGTCTGTTTTGAAGCAGTTGGACAGCTATGCCTCTGCCAAGAACCTCTCTCGGCCAAAAGCCGTGGCAATCCTTGTAGAACAGGCAATGGAGCAAAACGGCCAACTGGCGATTTAGCAACTCTTTTGATTTAACAAAATTACTTTTCATCAGTCTCTGTTGGAAAGTCTCCGTCCAGTTCCTTGAGTTTACGTGTAGCTTCCAGGAATCGCTTTTTTGACCTCCGTCTCTCCCACAATCCTAAAAGAATCATCGAGCAAAATAACATTATGATTAAAACAAGTCCCATTTATTTTTACACACTTAAACTAATTAGCTGGATTTAAAAATCATCAACACAATTGAAATTCCATAATATACAGCAATTCCTCCAAGTACCCAGTTTACCCATCTCGGCGATATACCCTGCGCTTTTTTGCGGTGCCTTCTCCATAAATAGATTGAGCAAACAATCAGGAAAGCAAGAAAAATCCCCTTTGGTCCCATGTTAGCGCCTGTTCACTTAGATTCTGTTTTTCCGATAAAGCACGGGATTTAAACTTTCATCGTTATACATTTTCATTTGCTGATAAACTTTGAGCCGTTTTTCTCCGCTGCTTAAATCAGCAAGTAATTTAGCGAGGCATTGTTCCAGATCTTCACGCTGTTCCCTTAACACAGAAAGTTTTGCCACACACTTCTCACGATGCTCTGCTGTTGCTTCCTCACGCTGAATTTCTTCGTCCATATGATAAATTTTAAGCGCATTTATTGAAAGACGGTCAATCATGCTGCCTGGTGTTTCGCTGTTCATTTCTGTTTCAGCGTTATTTTTCACATTTTCCGTGTTGATAATATTCAGCAGAAACTGATCCATCTGTTCAATCAAATCATTTCTTCGTTGATTGAAAACATCAATCGCACGTTTCACAGCAGCAATTTTTGAATCAGAAACATCCGGATCACGTGCCATATCTTCCTGATGCCATAATTCAAAATTGACCTGATGCTGAGTTGAAACCAACTTGGGGAAATCTTCCGCTGCTGAAAAATCCCCCTCTGGCAAAACCCTGTGCCATAACTCTACCTCCTGAAGCTGCTGTTTCAACAACTTCTCTGTTTCAAACATGAAAACCATTAAAATTCCTTTAGCAGAAAGTTTTTATCATTTTGTCCAATTCAGTCTGCACTGTTTCTACAGTAACACCGTGGAGACATTCCAGCTTACACTTTGGATAAGTACAATTATTTTTACATCCCGGATCATATTCAAGAGCACAGTGTTGAGTTGCTTGAGGAGGTGTCCAGTTAGCGGCCCAAGGCCTACCAAAAATTGTCAGTGTGGGAGTGCCTCCGGCAATCGCAAAATGTCTTGGACCATTGTCATTACCAAAATGCAAATCTACTTTATTCAAGATGGCCAGTGTTTCAGCAAGCGATGGAATATCATAGTCCGGAAGCGCTTTTTGCTTCATCGCACCTCTTACCGCATTGATAAAATGCTCCTCACCCGGTCCAAAGAGGAATAATATTTTTGCATTATAGTTCTGCACCAGCCAGTCGGCGATCATAGCAAACCGTTCTGCGGGCCACACTTTATAGGGCTGTCGGGAAACCGGAGACAAAGTCACTACAAAATCGTTGTCTCTTATGCCAAGCTGGCCGAAAAGCTGCTCAGCATATTCTTTATCTTCTTCATCACCAAAAAAATCCAGTTCGAAATCATTGGCGGAAATTCCGAGTTCTCCCAACAATTGAGCTTTATCCTGTGCTGCATAAGTCACCTCCGTGGAAATTTTGACAGGATGCGTATAGGCCCAGCTTCTTCCGCGAAAACCAAAACCAATCCGGATTGGTGCAGCTGAAAAACGGGTCATTAACGCACTCCGCGGATTTCCAAAAAAATCAATCACGCAATCAAATTGACGTTCCCGAAGTTTCCTGAAAAAGGAAATTGAATCACTGATTGTTTGGGCTTTGCGGTAAATTAGTATTTCATCCAGAAAAGGATTATCACGTAAAACCTGATCCGCAGGAGCTTCCGTCATAAAAGTCAGCTCCGCTTCCGGAAAAGATTCCCGCAATAACCTGATCGAAGGAGTAGTCATGAGAACATCGCCAATCCTCCGTAACTGAATCAAGAGAAATTTCACTGGAGCATCACCTTTATTCCAGATCGGTTAAATCTTTGAGCCGTTTTTCTGTTGAAGAAATCTCCATTATTTGTGCCCCAAGTTTATCACCTACCGTCACAGATTTAGCTTTTGCGATCTCTTCATCATTGATATAGAGCTTCATATTATCTTCCACCTTGGTGTCCAGCTCCAGCATGGAGCCTTGTCCAAGCCTCAATATTTCATCAATTTCCATGCTACATTCACCCAGTACAAAACGGGCGGTAACAGGCATTTCCATCAATTTCTGGATTTGCGGGCCAGGCTCTTTTTTGGAATTATTCCTTTTCTGTTCTTTGCTGCTCATCTTATTTCCTTAAATGGAAGAATTTCTCGATCTATATTTAGCTCGCATTATCAAAATTATTTTGCTATTTTTAAACGTACAAGACTTAAACCATACCGATTATTTTCAATCAGAACAAGATGATTTAATCTCAAATAATAGGAATATAAAATGTCCCCTAAACAAAAAACTGCAACAAAAAGACACGCAAGCAGCCGTCCAAACAAGAGAAACATGAGAAAACGCCGCCAGTTAATTCAGGAGAATGCTGAACTTCTCCAGTCTCTTGCCAAGGAGTAATGAATTCTCAGGAGAGTTTCGGAACCCTGATTCCTGATCCGCTCAAAAAAAAACTTCAGCAGGAAGGGGTTTCTTTTGCAGAACTTCGCCAGTCAAGCTCTGCTGCTGAAAAATTAGTTGAGCAAATTTATCGTTACTGGCGCAGCGGAAAACTCCGCATCGAGCGCAACTGGAACGGTATTTTCGATCAACCACAAAACATTCCTTACAGCAACAGTGCTTGCTTGCTGCCTGATGACCGGCTCTACCTCGAAAGCTCAAATCCTCATCAATTGTGGAAGCTTGCAACCTGGAACGTTAATTCTATCCGGACACGCTTGCCTTTAATCCTGCAGTGGCTCAAAGAGCATAATCCAGACGTCGTCTGTCTTCAGGAAACCAAGGTGGAAGACCCGCTTTTTCCTGTCTGGGATCTCCAACAAGCCGGATACGAATCTGCCTTTTTCGGACAAAAATCATATAACGGCGTTGCCATTTTGTCAAAACATCCCATTCAGGATGTGCAGCATGGATTTCGTAATGGTTATGACCCGGAAAATGCACGCCTGATTGCTGGAACCGTTTCTGGAGTCAGGCTCGTCAATGTATACGTACCACAGGGACAAAATACAGAATCTGACAAATTTAAATATAAACTAAATTTTTTTGCAGAATTAATTCAGGAAATTCAAGCAGAGAATAATTCTGACAGATCCTTTGCAATCATGGGTGACTTCAATATTGCTCCAAAAGCAGAGGACGTCACCAATCCAGAGGAAATGCTAAATAAAGTCAGCTTTCACCCAAAGGAACACGCACTTTTAGCAAAACTTACTGAAACCGGCTTGTGTGACCTTTTTCGTAAATTTGATACACGTCCCAGCCAATTTTCATGGTGGGATTTTAGAACCATGGGTTTTGAGCGTGATGAAGGAATGCGCATTGACTATATCCTTGGAAATTCTGTTTTGACATCATCATGCCAAGCATGCATAATCGATAAAGGAGCACGAGAACAAGAACGGCCCTCCGATCATGCCCCGGTAATTGGTGAATTTATTTTTTGACTTAGAAAAATTCTTCTGATAGTGAAATTACATGAACCGTGCGTACTTTTTTAAAACAATAACCATTGCTTGTCTGTTTTTTGCATTAAGTGTAGGAAATGTTTCAGCTGCACTTCCAGAGGAGCGCCCTGGAGCATTTGCAATGGTAATTGATGTTCCAATTCGCCTCCTTAGTTTAGGACTTGCGATGGTCGGAACTGCCTTTTTCATCGTGGCTTTACCATTTGCCCTGAGCTCCGGAAGTACCGGAGACGCCTGGGATGTACTGGTGGCTGAGCCTTTTCAGTTCACATTCACCAGATCACTTGGTAATTTTAACGAATGGAAGAACCACACAGAGGAATCTGACCCTTCTGAATTGATAACCTTTGATTAGGATAAACGATATGAAGAAAATTATTTTAACAGTGTTTGCAGCATCCAGTCTGCTTTTATATAGCACACAGGCATTTGCACTTTTCAACCTTAGTGTTGGGGTGCCGTTGTCTCATAGCTTTTCTGATAGTAATGTTGCAGAATCAGATGGTGTTAGTGGCTATTTCATTCAAGTGGGTGTGCCATTATTACCAGGACTAGGAATGGACAGTTATGAAACTAAGATTAAATGCGTTTGTGATAAAGAGTATAAATTATCAACTTCAATTTATAATCTGTATTATCAGCTACCGATTCCAATTGTTAACCTGACTCTTGGATTAGGTGCGGGTAAAACACAACAAATTTACGGGGGGGTCGCACTAGATGATGGCGCTGCTACCCAGTTTTATGCAAACGTTGGCATACCAATTCTTCCACTCTTTGACATACATCTTAGTTATCGATCAATTTCTTCAAAAATAAAATCGACCTCTGGAAGCGATATTGGTACGGAATACGACTTCGGAGGTAGCGTAACGGGCGTTGGTATCGGTTTCAATTTCTAAGTAATAGAATATATGCTTATTTGAGTTCTATGGCTCCCTTATCATTTATATTAAAACGCATAGAATGAGTGTTACACATAAAGTGTGTTGAACATAATATTCCACACACTTTAAACTCATAGAGCTAACATTCTGAATGAAGAAATTTATTTTATCTGCATTTACAGCAACCAGCTTGCTGCTTTCCAGCTCCCCAATATTTGCAGCTCCCCTTACAATAAGTCTTGGAATACCTCAAGAACAGACATTCACAGAAAAAAATGAAGCTGGTGGTAAAATAGAAGCTGATAAACCAAGTGGTTATTTCCTTGGTATAAAGTTTCCTGTTGGTTTTGGTTTAGGAATAGATAGTTATAAAACTAAATTTACAGGAGACACTTCTAAAATTGAAACTTTCATGTATAATATATTCTATCAGTTTCCTATTCCAGTGATAGACATTACAATTGGATTAGGTTCTGGCAAGACGAAGCTCGCTTGTAGTGACTGCGCAGAAGATTACACCGACCCTGAAAGTGGCATAAAAACTGGTTATAAGGCTGGAGAAGCAAACCAGTGGTTTACAAGTTTTGGAATACAGCTTACCCAACTTATTAACATACATATGAGTTATAGATCTGTAACAAGTAATAAAATTGAGCAGGTTTATAGCGGAACCAAAGTAAATTATAGTGGAAACGTAAGAGGAATTGGCCTAGCTTTTAATTTCTAAAAAAGAGAACTTTGATGTTCTAGGCTCTGAACTCTTGCAAAACGTTAACATCTGATTATGTTATCTCATGAAAAAAATTATTTTAACTGCTTTTACAGCAGCAATTTTACTGCTTTTTAGCAGCCCAGCATATGCACTTTTTACCGTAAGCGCTGGTGTCCCTTTTTCTCATTCGTTTGCTGATACAGAAGTAGCTGAGTCAGATGGAGTAAGTGGTCTTTTCCTTGCTGCCAAACTACCGATAATGGTTGGTGTGGGGATAGAAACTTATAAAACTAAACTTAAAGGTTCTACGACAACCTTGGCCACTTCAATGTATGATATTTTCTATCAGCTACCTATTCCTATCGTCAACCTGACACTTGGATTAGGAATGGGCTCAACTGAGCTACAGTGTGTAGGTTGTTCAACAACATATGATAAAGGGACTGCAACCCAGTGGTATACCAGCGTGGGTATACCAATTTTCCCTTTCTTTGATGCGCATCTCAGCTTACGCAGAGTTTCATCAAAAATAAAAAAAACAGCGGCTTCTGGAGGTACTGAGTACGACTTGGGTGGTACTGTGGCTGGAATTGGTATAGCATTTGGTTTCTAAATAAGTGATCTACTCCTAATGTTAAACAAGTCAAAATATTTCAGTAAACTGGCAATCTCTGCTTGTTTACTTTTGGGCCTAAGCGGAATATTAACTACTGCAAAAGCACAGTTCATCGGGATCAATGCCGATGTCGCCATCGCTTATTCTGCTGCTTCAGGAAGTGTCTCCGGGGGAGCAGTTGGAATCTCCCATCCGGCACCTTATTTTCCAAATATTGGCGCTTCAAGAGTCACTTTTAATGAGACAGAAAACACGACTTCCTCTGCCGATGCTAACTCTATACTAACTCTGGAAACCAAAACCACCATAAGTACAGTCAATTTTTTCTATAACGTTCCGTTTCCAGTTGTTTCAATTGCACTTGGAATAGGCACAGGCACTTTGAAAACCAACGCTTTAGTGAAAGAGACAACTGGCGGTACTGCAATTTCAGACAATAGTGATTTGAGTACTCCTGTTTCTGAAGCATTCATTCACATAGGCCTGCCTTTCTGGAACACAATTGAGTTTCATCTAGGCTACCACGCTATGTCTGTCGCCAATATTGACATAACCAGTAAAAGCGGGATTGTGGTCACAAATTACAATCTGGACAAAAAAAGCTATACTGGTGGAATGAGCACAATTGGAGTTCAAGTTGCGTTTTAATGTTTCCCTCACCGTTTCCTGAAACTATCAGTTTTTTCTGCGCTGAATTGTCTACGCCACCTGTTTTTCCGTTACTTCCGGAAGAAGAAATATTCCTGAAAAAATTAAGTTCTACTAGAAGGCAGACAGAGTTTTCACAGGGAAGAAGCTGTGCTCATCAGGCTCTCGCAAAATTCAAACTTGAATCAGAGCCTATCACCAGAAATGCTGAGACAAGGGAACCCTGCTGGCCGGAATCCGTTAGGGGGAGTATCACTCATTCCGGAGAATACGCTGCTGCGGCTGTTGGACTGGCTGCTGATGTTTCCGGAATAGGTATCGATTTAGAAAATTTATCCAGAGTAGTTGATTTCAACATCAGTAGACACGTCTGTGTTGAGCAAGAACTGGAGTGGTTGAAAACCCTTTCACCCACAAAGGCAAATCAGGGACTCAGAATTATTTTTTCGGCCAAAGAGTCAATCTTCAAATGTCTCTTTCCGATTTCAAAAACATACCTGTATTTTAAAGATGCGACAGTCGAGATTGATGAAGATAGTGCTGAATTTACTTTCACCCTTTCCAGAGAATGTTCCGGAATCACTGCAGCGGGTTTCAAGCACAGCGGAAATTTTTCAATCATTGATAAAATGCTGCTGACCGCAATTTATCTCTAAAATCAGTCCCAAAGCCTAATCACTGATTTTTCTAGGCTGTGCTAATCTTAGCTTTTGCGTTTATCATATTTTTATAAACAGGCGGACAAAGTCTATTTAAGCTACAAATTCAACTTATTGAACGCAGTTGTTGAAAACTGACATTTTATCAACTGTTAACCAACAATTCGTATTGGGTTTTCTCTAAATTTTTGCTAGATTATTGTTTATCAACATTCTCTCAACAGCATGTCAAAACACATAAAAACAGAGAATAGTGTTAATTAATCAAAAAGTTAAGCACTTATCAACAAGTTGTCAACAATCCTACTACTACTAATAAAATAAATATGGAAATTACTTTAAAAAGAGAAGCATTAAGTAGTACTCTGCAAAACATCAATTCAGTAGTTGACAAAAGCTCAACCAAGCCTATCCTGTCAAACTTTGTGATCAGGACACTGGAAGACGACAGTTCTAATGTTGAATTTTCGTCAACAGACTACGAGTTATCTCTGGTTGAAGTGATGCCTGCGCAAATTAAAGATCCGGGTAGTATCTGTGTTAATGCAAAAAAAGTTTTTGATATAGTCAAGGA